>JAABUQ010004949.1_pt1 | contig 21971 bp, 15 predicted proteins | sample 5560001 | NCBI WGS metagenome assembly JAABUQ01 (sample SAMN10711888, study PRJNA513371) | rock metagenome | isolation source: Antarctica rocks | place: Antarctica: Victoria Land, Finger Mt nord | collected 2015-12-18 | reverse complement strand
GGAAGGGGTGGGAGATGGGGTTGGAGGGGGGGGAGGATGATTGAAGTGGCGTTTGGGCGACGAGGTTCGGATGTTGGTTTTGATGACTGGAAGTCTTGCATGTGTTTTCGGCATCGCGATGGCGTTGGTTCAGCATAGCGGCAAGGTCTGATTCGCACTTGGTGGTCCATCTGTACGAAGCGTGCAGTATATCGATAGGACTAGCATTACTCTTCTCTACTACTTACCCATTCGATCAATAATATCAACGCATGTCACCTCCGTATTCATCTGAATGCAATCGAATACCTCAGTACGGTGGATGACATCAATAGTGCTAATTTAGGGGTACCGAAGTTGCTACCCTCATCAACCCTAAAGTTGTATCCTCGTTCGGAATAGGTAAGTCCCTTGAGCAGAGTACATCCTTGGCAACGCCACTTTCAAATGACCCGTATTTAAGAATCTGTAAGATCACACTCTCCATTCTCAGGTAAGTAGGTCCAGAACCGGATTGAGCTAGACGCAATCGAAGATGCAGGTGCCTGGTGGGGCATTTGACTGGCGGCCAGGCCGCGACGAGGCTGAACGACAACAATCGAGAGGCGGTGTCAAAGAAATCGTTGTATTCAGTGCTCGGTCTCAAAGTCACAGCTAAAGCCAGTGCAGGTACCTAACGGGTGTGACAACTTGACTCCTTGCCAACAAGCGAGCACTGCGTTATGGCGGGCCTCAACAGGCTGACTGCGAATCTTTTATCAGCCGCCAACGAAAATACGTTGGCTCTGGCAAGCCTGAAATTCGATTTTGCCCTCCTAAAGGTGGAGGCGCCGCTGGAGTTCTCGGAACTCGGGGCTGCACTTTCGACACGACGCCGGAATGAAGCTGAAGAAGGACCCTACCACAAAACCGCGAGAAAGCTGGCCGCTTTGTTCGAGCAGCTTATACCATCTACGCCGAAGCTGATCACGGCTTACGGACTCAGATCGTCCGAGATAATCCAGACACCAGGAATTAACCCGAAAGGATCATCCAAGCATGGGCCGTTCGAGTCATTCGTTGGAGCCGATGGGACTGCTATGTGGGCCGCGGCGACGTCGGGGATCCCAGCCCTCGGTGTATACCTTCTGGCGTGCCTCCTCTCGAGAGCCTGGGATGCCAATGAAGCAATTTCGATCTGGGTCGAGCTTGTGAAACAAAGACGAACAGAAATCGAGGAACAATCCAAGAGCTATCATTTAGTATCCGAATCAACTCTGATGAGCGCCAGTCAAGAAATCTCAAGAGAGGATCTTACGCGATGGGATGCAAGCGTTAGGGCATGGCTTCAGAGCGCTGACGAAGCAAAGACCAAGGAACAGACCCAATTGATGCTCATTATCAAGAACGTTCAATTGCCGTTCAATGGCGGTCGATCAACCTACTCCAAGATCATAGAAGCGTGGCCACAGGCAATGGCTACCATGGAAAACCTTCTTTGTGGTAGGCCGCAGGAGATCTCGAATCGAGCAGTGCTTCTGGCCTTTTCAGCTTGGCACCTCTATCCGGATCTCATAGTCCTTGGCAGTACAATCAAGAACGTGAAGTTCGATGACCGGTGCACAGACTCTAGAGGCATCGGAACCATAGCTCTACAGCCACGATCGACGACCGCTAGCCAGGGTACGAGTTGGTCGCTTACACTCTCGCACCTTTGCTATTACGGTGATCCAGTGACCGTTGAAAGCTATCCTGATTTCTCAAGAGTTACCATCAAAGAGCTTCACATTATCGCGTTGGGAAGTATCTTCAACGCTTGGGAGGTCAACCAACGAGACGTTGCATCGGTCGCACGATGGTTTGTAGACTTATGGGATCTCCTGCGCCAAAGTTCGTCAATCAGAGCGCTGAAAGAGCTCGGCTGGCTTCAAAACCTAGCTCACGCAGCCGAGAGGGTCTTGTTGCATACGTGTCAAGATAAGTCAAAGGCGCTTCAGCTGCTTGCTTATGGACAACGCCGAGCAAAACATTTTCTTGGTAGCTCACCAAAGTCGTTGGAACCGTTCTTTGGCCTTGCCCGAACTTCAGTCCTCGCTGGTCTTTCAGAAACATCTAATGAAGAGCGCGCTGTTGGGTATCTTCGAATGGTTGCCAAGGAACATGGATTGCGCAGTAGCAATTCGTACATCTGCTCTGGCTGGAAATCTCTAGCACATTGCCCGGGCTTGGTCGTACGCGTTTGCGAGTATATGACTGCTATTCCTCATACATGCGCATCTCGAAAACGCAACAACGGCGGTAATCATTTGAGTGAGATCGTACATGCAAGGTGGCTACATGTAGAAGAGCAACAACGTCCTCTTGCCCCGACCTGCCAACGCAAAATCGACTCGGCACTTTCGGATCGACTCAAATTCTTTGCAGAACATGGTGAACGTGGTATGAAGATCGAACATCCGCCTTACATCATACACGGGAATGAGTGGGCATGGGAAAAGCCGCCATACCTCTTCAAACATCGAATAGACTCGCTGCAAGGTCATCCTAGCACTACTGAGACGGGTTTGTCTTCCTGTCCGTCACTCGAAGATCGCCGTAAGCCTTGCCGATGCTTTGACTGCGATAGTACAGCTGTGGCTGAGGATATAACACTGTCAAAGTTCTCCCCATTTCAGATGATTGGAAATTATGGACTCTTCATTGGGGAAGACATTGGGGAAAATTACAAGTATAAATTTTCACGATACCAGAGTAAAATCGAAATTGGGGGACAAGACTACCTTCATCCAACTCTATCCGCTAAAAAGCTGAGCGAAGTCTCGATCAAATCGGATGTTGTCTCAGCCTACCTTCAATTTCTGGCAAACCCGCTAAAGAAGATCCCAGAAACGAGTGAGGCGCATTCAACATCTGATATTGATGACCAAGAGCAAGATGTAGATGGAAATGGCAACCAGAGTGATGATGATGATGACGATGATGATAGAAAAGAAAGAGATGTTCCCAAGGAGATAGGTCCGATCCAGACGGCCTACAGCAGAGCCCGAGGTTTCCGGCTTTCTCACGATGCTAAGGGTACGTCAAACGAGCGTGTGGACATCGTTGGGGAAATAGATTATACCGAGGAACTAGCCGGCATAGTACCGAAGAGCAGAGATGGGCTATGGGCTCTGAAGGTGTTGGCCTTCGCTACACAAGTCTACCTTCAGCTCGAAGGTGCGACAATTTCCTTGAAGATTCTTCAGACCCCATTGAACGAAGTTCCGTGGCTTCGTAGGGGGACAGCCAAATGGTGTAAGAGAAAGCAGCCAGGAGACCGATTCTTTCAATCGACTGTTCCATTGCGGCCTCGAAGGTCAAGCGTGCTGGGCTGTATTGCTTATTTCGAATCCGGCACTCTCCTTCTGCCACCTAGAGACCTCGAAGAGACGTTGGCTATCGCATCCGGAAACTCCATCTTCGTGATAGGCGCGCTCATTTCCGATCCATTCGACGTAGTTCCCGAAAGTACAGTGAAGCGCATTGTTGGCAATATCGGCAGCACTGGGATCTGCATGCTGATAGCGCCCGTCGATCCTCAAATACGGCCTTTGGGGGATCAGTACAATCTCGTCACTCATGCAGCGTATGATGGTGAAAGGGAAAATAATTTCAAAAGCACTTCTCTCCATCTGTCCTTCACGGAATGGAAATTACCAGTCGATGTCAAAGGCGCGGGCCCGAGAATGATAGATCAAGAGGCTTATTTTGTAGAGTCAGTCATTTCGGTGTTGGAGTCTGGCAAATGGGTAGCAGATCTCGACATTCTCTGCATCGACTTCCTGGCTTTGACGAGACTGCGTATGGAAACACAATGTTCTGGCCATCCCCATAGACACTTGGATTACGATTACACCTCGCTCGATAGCTGGGAAGAACTTCTAGACACACCCATGAGCGTGGGAATATTCCGCGCGCGCGGCAACTGGGCGGCGCGACTCGCAGCCGTGAGCATTCTGTCTCAGAAGGGTCAGGCTCACAGTATTGGCGTATTGGGTCCTGAGCCTTTCTGCTTGGAGTGCCTGGGCTCAATTTACGGCGTGCCTGGAGGCTTGAAGAAATACGAATCACCCCTACCGTCAATATGTATTGATTAAGGCTAGTTCTCTATTGGTCGCTTTACAGTGCAGCCCACCAAATGTCGACACTGTGGTTTCCCACCTTCTCAGTATGTGTGAACGTGAGTAGGAACACTCACTCACACGAGCGGTGGCGTGGGTGTTTATTGATGGGAGGCATAGCGATTGGCATTGAGAGAAGCATGTACACAGTGAAGGAACAGGATACCTTACAAGCGTATTCTCTCGTCTGATTAGGCTGCGTCAGACACGGCCAACTGTCCCTTACATACAAGCACCCTTGCAAGGATATTCCCTTACCCACGCATCTATGCAAATCCCCATCCCGATTACCCGGAGCCACCGTTCACTTCTTGGCTTTGTCGCCAAACACACTCGCCTCAGGAAATTTCGCCTTCGCCGCATCGGTATAATCGCTAACATACCTCCCCTCCGCCTTCCACGCCCTCAGCATCTCCAGCCCCCTCTTCGCATCCCCTAACGCCCCGTCCAGCGCCAGCGTGCGGATCATATCCTGCTGCACCTCCTCGTCGTCCGGGTGCAGCAAATGTCGTACGGCCAAGGCGGCGTGCACGTGTTCTGCGCTCTCGTGATGCTGTTCCAGGTATGCAGTGTTGCACTCGTCGAGGTTGGTGTGGGCGGGGAGGAGGGGTTCGAAGGCTGCGGAGAAAGTTTCTAGGGTTTTTGGATCGAGGGGCGAGGAGGTGGTGAGGGTGTGGCGGAGGGTGAGGGTTTGGAGGTGGAGGGTTGGGGAAGAGGGGGAGAGGGAGCGTGTGACGAGGAGGGAGCGGAGGGCGAGGAGGAATTTTTCTGGGAGCGGGGAGGGTCAGTGTTGGGGAGTGACGTGGGGGGGGTGGGGGATGGGGGCCTACTTCGACGGATGAAGAGTTCGAAAGCTATTTGCTGCGCTTCGATGCTCTTGGGACTTGAGTCGAGAAGGGGAGTGAGGAATCTCATGGCGTCGATTAAGGGTTCGGTGGTCTGCAGGAGCTTGTCGCCTTTGGGGTCTTTGTCTTCTTTCTTGGGTTCGCCGTTGGCATCTACGCCTGCTGTTTTCTTGGCGTCTTTTTTCTCTGCTTCGGCTTGGGCTTGCTTTTCTTGCTCTTTTCGTGCTTTTTTCTCGGCCTTTTTCCGTTCGGCTTTGTCCGTATGGTCGCCGTTCGCGCCATTCGATAGAGATTTGTTGACCAAGCTTGGATCGTCGTAGATGCGAATATAGATTTTTGCAGCTGCGATTGCAGCACGAGTGAAAAAAGGGTGATCCCGTAAATGATCCTCCCATCGTACCATATCGACGTACGCTCGTATCTGGCCTTTCTTCAAAGAGAAACTATGGAAATCGAATTGGTCTTCTTGCCATGTCTCGAAAATGTTGTAGATGGAAGTAAATCGCTTGAGAGCAAGACCAGATTTGCCTTGGTGTACATATGACATGCCATCCTCGTAGATGTACCATTGACATTGCATATCATGGAGGTCACCCAGCGGTCCCCCTATGGCCTCGTTTCGTGTGAATTTGCTCATGTTCGTTATAGCGGCTTCGTTGTCATCGTTTCGTAAATGGTATTTTGCGGCTTTGGTGTTGATGTATCGATCCCTTTCATCTAGCGTTCTGGCTTTCTCCATTATTTCCGCGGCGTTTTGCGGATTACCGTAATGTTTCCATATCCTGGCTTTCGTCATGTGATAGTCTACAGACTCCAAACGTGACTCGATCGCCTCGTTAATGTGTTTCATAGCCTTCGAAAGGTCACGGCTAAGGCGGTAATCGTAGTGCTGAGCGAGAAAGTATCGAACAGAGTGTTGGAAATGGTCGGCATCCTCCTTTGTTTCTCCATTCGTCATCTTCTCCGCCGTGCCATTAGCCTGTGGGGTTTCCTTTCCCGCGGCATAGCCCTCGACCAGCTCTTGTATTACATCTCGTTTTGCCGTATCTGAGTACAGTGCCTTCAAGTTTGCGAATGTCGATGGAATTCCTTTGTGTAGCACACGTTGTAAATACTGATCTGCCTCTTCCCGGAAATCGTCCCCCTCAAGGAAATCCAAGGGTATCCTTCTTGCTGCATCGCCTCTGGGGTTTTGCTCCGCAAATGCTGCATAAAGATCTTTCAATGACTTGACATCTGACTTGTCTAAGCCCATCGCTTGCACAAGACCATCGTAGTACGCGCGGTACTCAGCATTACGAGCTAGGAGCGCCCGATATGCCTTTTCAGCGTCCTCCTTCCTGTTTAGCTTCAGGAGATATTCGGCCCGCTTCTCCATAACCCATCCTCTGTCAGGACTGTTCTTTGCTGCTGTATCCAAATGCTCCAATGCACGCTCTATCTCACCCATCTCGGCAATTATAGTATTTTTGTAGAGTACGGCTTCCGCATGTTCAATGTCCGTCTTGGGTGGAGGTTGTTTCAGGGTCTCCTCGTACGTAGTTAACGTTCTTTCAGCATTGAATAAGTCTCCGGCTAGATGCTGAGCGACTGCAAGCGCCGTCCAGTTCTGTCGCCAGGTGGTCTTGTTTTGCAGAATCGCCAGTCGACTTTGCGTATATCCTTGGTAGTCCCGCATTTGCATTTGCAATAGCGCTAAGTCTTTCTGTATTTGGTGGGATTCTGGTTCCAGCTTCAATGCGAACTTGTACGCCTTTATAGCCTCCTCGAAGTTCTTGTTCGTCCGGTACAAGAGGCCGTAGACATGCCAACATATGTGGGATTTCATGGCATTTTTCAGGGCAACCTTTGCTAAGGCAAACGCTTCCTCTGTGTGCCCTTGCCCATTGATGATGAGGGCTTTCATGGCAAGGGTGTCGCCATGATCAGGCTTCTTCTTTAAGATCTGGTCCGCAGCTTTCAAGCCTTTTTTAGGGATCAGCATCAGTCTTCTGGAAGCGTGGAAAGTTTGAAGCACCTTTCTTGTACTGTTTGTTCTCATAATTCTTGACTACCTGAGTGAAGAGCGAGCGCTCTTTCGAAGCTAACTCCTGGTGCTGTAAAGGCGCCATAGTGTTCGTCGTTCACTTTTCTTGACACTGTAGAGTGCTATACTAACGATCCGGTAGTTTGAAGCTCTGAAAGCTCTCGAGCTTCGGCCAAGGCAGCGCCCAACCGCAGAAAAATACTGCAGGTAATTGGACCACTATGGGAGCCTCCATGGACGAGGCATTGACACACCAAATTTACCGGCCTATCAGCTCGATTATTTGCAAATAGTCAAAAGTGTGGGAATCTGTGAACGTCAGCGGTCGAGATCTGTCTGTTGCAGCAAAAGTTTCCCCACAAGCGAGAACTCAAGGCGCCAAAAATTGCCTACCTAAGCTATTTCAACAAGTCAACGAACCGGCACGAAAGTCTCAAATGTCCATGGGTCTCAGTTGTCTACATAGTTTAATATAATTCATGTTGTGGATAGAGGAGTATAGAGAAGTATGTACATTGTTTAGCCACGTTCCAAAGTGGATTTTCCGTTTCCCCCCTGCCTATCCTTGCTAGATACCACAGATTCCAACGCTATGCTCCTAATAATGTACACATTTTGATCCTTCCAACTCGACGCTCTCTATGGCTTGGGCTCTCGCGTAGCCCGCCACTTGTTCAACGCTTCTTCCCAACCTTCCCCCGTGCTCCCGCACCTTTCAGTCACCAAACCCCACGTCCTTGATCGTATGATGCCCTCGACACTCCTTTCATTTCGGATAACACTGGCCAAGGTTTCAGTCCGGGCTTCTCGCGGGAAGAACCTCCCGGAGTATGGATCAAGCCGCTCATCTACTACCCGCTCTCTTTCCTTTGCGCTTTCGACCTCCTTCAGGGCTGGGTCAGGATCGTCTGGATTCAAAGCCACACCAGCACAGTAGTTAAGGACGTCTGATCTCGTCTGCCACGACTGAAAGAGCACCTCGTCCTTGAACGTTTGGCAGGCTTGTGGATCCGTGGGCTTCCTCTCGACGGGTCTTATTTGGCGTTCTGCGGTTGATGTCGGGTCCCAGTTTGTCCGAGACGGAGTCATAAGGGCATTGAGGTTTTGGACAATGGAATCATCGATCATGCTTCGAGAGACCCTCAAGAAGTCTAGGAGTACTGTCAGCGGATGTTCTGGACGAAGCTTAGCAAGTGGGCGGCGCACCTCGGAGGGCGGTCTGGTTGAAGCAGAATTGTGGCATTAATACAGGCTGACTGGGCGGTTGCGACATCCTCCTCCTCGAAAGCTGCTCAGGCGCAGCTTGATCCAAGGCGCGAGAGGATTTCCAGAATAGGCCCGCCACAATGAATTCAACGACAGCTGATCCTTGTGCGGGGAGCGGAGGAACAATTATTCAAGCGGTACAGGGACCACTATACTGTAAGAAAGACATATCGAACGCCATCATCTTCCAAGACTATGCTTTTGACCCAAGAACATCTCTGAAAAAGAGCGCAGCAGTTACAGAGAAGCTCGAGAGGCGGAACGGAGTTTATAATAGCCAGAAGGCTTGGCACCTAAAGGCGACAAAATCTGCCCCTCGCTTACTCGACGCTCGGCCGGGCGGTGCCGCTTTAGCGAGCGCGCCGGGTGAGGAAGGGTGATATGGCACCCGACCATGGTGATGCATCACCCAGCGTGCTCTCCCTATCACCCTCAACTCACCTAACCCCCTACGTTCGAACAAAGAGCTACGCGCACGCGCTCGTACAGCCCGGTTTAGTTAGCCTCCAGAGATGGCCGCCGAGGGGCATAAAGGGGAGTGATCAGTATGTGTTGTAGATTGCGATTGCCTATCGCGTAAGCAACTCGAAGCAGGATCGGGCCGGCTCATCAACCAGCTTGAAGGGTTTCAAATAGAGGTTATAGGAAAATGCAACGAGTAACCAATTGCTCCGGCTCTAATGACCTTCATGATCAATATGATTTATCTTTACTATACAAACAATAATTTCACCAAGCCATGTAAACATAGAATAGACATTGGCGACATGATACGCCATTTTGGTAATGTTATAGTGGCGCCAAGACCCACCGCGGCATTAGTTTTGGGAGCTCCTGTAGCAGTCGGCCTAGCACTGGTAGGAGTAGGCACACTCGGCATTGGAACACTACAATCCAGTGGAAATGCGGCAGTCGCCCCTGTACTCCCCTGCACAGCGGACAAAATCTGCCAATCGATCGCCCCGTCCGCCTGCGAGCTCTTGGCCGTGCTAGCAAAAACCCGATACCACCACGTATTCCTTGCATCGCTGCCGGTGCCCGCAAAGAGTGTCTCGCACCCTACGCCCTTCCAGTAGATCTCCGCTTCATCTTTACCAGGCCAGGCGAGGAGGCCAGGCTTCCCTGAGTCGCTCGGGGGGCCGTCACAGCATTTGGGCCCGCTGACGGGCCATCCGGCTTCAGTGGCCCAGATAGGAATGCTGCCGGCGGCGTCTTTGACTGCTGTGAGAGCTTCGGTGCGGTAGGATGTCCAGTTATGGACGTCGTACCCTTCCCAATAGGAAAATTCTTGCATGCCGATGAAGTCTATAGGTTCAAAATTTTGCTGATCCGGATGCGCGATGAGGAGCTGTTTTCCATACTCCTCTTTCGTCCACATCTGCCAGGTGTCTGCGTGTCCGACAGGAATTTTGGTGACAAGAGAGGGGGCTTGCTTCGCGAGTTTCTGGCGCACTTGGTTGATTTGTCCCATGATTACTGGAGGCTTAGAGCCGGCGCCTTGGTTTGCTGCCATTGGCGTACCCTGTATGGACTGTCGGTAGAAATCTTCGTTTCCGACGGAGATGCCAACGATGAGGTTTTTGGAGACTAGGTTGCCGTAGGTGCCGTCTTTATCTTCAAGGACGGCGGTGAGGGCGGTGAGCTCGTTTTGGAAGGAGGTATCGCCGAGGGAAACAGCGAGACCGATCAGGACGGCTGTTCCTGTGTCCCCAGCGGCTTTAAAGGCAGGGTGGGGTACTGGTTTGGCGGAGCCGGGGTCAAGCGCGGTATATAGACGTGCACTCGTGAAGCCAGGTGCACCGATTTTTGGTAGCTCATTTTTGACGAGAGGGAAAAGGATTGTAACGTCGTCGTCTGGGTTGTAGTTGAAGCCTTTCAGTGGGCCTCGAACGGGGCATTGTACGATGGCGGATGATAGGCTGATAGCGAATAAGAACGAAAGAATGGTAGAGCAGAAGATTTTTGCTAATGAGTAAAGATTGTTCAATCAAAATTGCAATGGAAGTGTTCTGATGAATAATCTGAAGGGCGAGTGCTTGCAGCGGAGAAATCAGAAGCTTAGATCTAAGTCAGACGAGGGTATATATTTCAAATATGACAATAGCATTTCAGAATCTAGCCTCTAAGTTATCAAGGCTGGTTTTGATGTAACATGTTTGAAGGATACTTTTAATTTGCAGGCCTCGCAAGTTCTTGGCAGACGATACAATCAAGATAGCTTCGTTAGAGATCGCATTGTACAAAGCCAAACACTAGGAGAGGGATTTAGTTACCCCCTGTCTCATGTTTGTAAGGATGGAATATTGATGGCTACGCAGTATGTCTCAGGTTGTGCGCCACAAGGCAACATAGACAAACTCCGAGGATCGCAACGCCTTGGATCTAGCAAGGATATAATTGTGTATTCGGTAAATAACTGAAGACTTCTAGTATCGTTGCAACCACTACGCGAAGAGCTACGCGAACGTTGAAAAATCTCCAATGCAAAGGTGCAGCGAGGAAAATGGTATACTGCAAGATTTTTGAAGGAGAAAAAGGAACATGAAGAAAAGCGCCAGCCTTCATAACGCGAAAATGACCATGTACCTACGCGTGAACGATTTGTCAATTCTCATAACAATGCTCCTCTGGTGGACGAAGGAAGTATGGTCAACTTCGAGGTATGATACAAAAAGGAGCTGCACTAGCGCTAGCGGTTTCCTATCTACGATGTCGCCGTAAGTAGTAGTGGTGATTGCGGCACAAGTTTTAGTGAAACCAAAGCGTCTTTGCGAAGTCTCATATGCAAGCAGCGACTCATCGCTTAAGAGGCGTAGCAAAGTCAACTCCATCCTTCAATTCGTCTTCAGCAAATAGCTGCCGCCGCTCCTGCCAAAATGGATATTAACACTAAATATCAGATGCTCTCTGGCTATCATATCCCAGCCTTAGGACAAGGAGTCAAACCAAATCCCACTTCCGTAACCGACAACGCTATCTCTCATGTGTTGAGACCAGCCCCGGAGACGACCTGGGCCACAGGCGATCTATCATCACGACGATAACAGAAGCATACCCATGCCATAAATGCAACCTAGGGACACGACAGACCCCAGAGAGTCGCGGTACACCCAGCAGAGGTATTCCGCCATAAAGCAGAACCCTATAAGCAGTCATGCGTAAAGAAATTTAGCGTAGGTGTACCTGCACTTATACCCAGGTCGCCATTCGTTAAAAGCGGCATGGCCCTGCGAGGGCTAAATGAGCGGCGTAAGGTCGTATAGCCAGGTCCTGTAATCGTCTGATAGTTCTATTTGTAAAGAATGCACCACAGGCTATAGCACATCCCCTTCCTGGTGTAGTACCTTCTCCAGCTCACGTCCCACAGGCTGAAGTGGTGCACACCACAAAGTCTGGCTCACACCACTAGCGATGGTGCACAACCAAAGGGGTCCTTACTACGAGGCGTGGTTCATACAGTGTCGTTCGTCCCCATTTAGCAGGGTTTCCGGTGGCTTTAAAGATGAATTCCTCAAAGACAAAGTCTATATGAACTCAGAGTTGACTCGCGCCTGATGGATTCGTCTTAGGGTAAAATCTCGCTATCCAAGGTGGAAGACCTAAAGCTATCACTCCCCACAAACCGATCTTAAGCTGACCCGACTTCAGAAAGTGTTATACCCGCTTCCTATTGACTACTGCTTGAAGACTTCCATCGCATATGTAAGAAAGCGTGCGCGCCAGAGGCAGGGGCTCTGTTGAGGGGTTGGTCTAGCTCGGCTGTGGAAGACGGTCTGGAGGAAAGGGGGAAAGAAATGTTCCGTGAAAATCATCACATAACGTGAAATAGTTCATAGAGAATAGAAAGGAGAAGAAGGGTGGGGAGACTTTTGACCCTGACAGAAGTACTTGTGGATGATGAGCTTTGTGACAATATGCCTCCGTGTTTCAGAGCAAGTTTAAGCCGATAATTGAGAAGTCGAGAAGGGGGTGCCACGGCCAAAGGAACGTTATTGAAGGGAGGTCAAAGTCGAGTCATAAAACAAAGACTAAGGACGATAAACAAGGAGGAGTGGGAGGATGTCAAAGGATGCAAAAAGAGAAAAATATTATAGAGCGACGTTATTAATTAAATATTTTCGATGTTGTCACCGCTTTGTTTTATAGCCTCGCCTTGCAAGCTGGCTGCGGACTTTTGGCTGCGCGTGGATCCCCCACTGACATACAGTTGGTTGCATCACGGTTGGCGGTTCGCGAAATGGGCCTTCCCCCACCACCAATTCCATACCAAAATCTAAGGTCGGCTTGGTAGCCAGCGTACCAGTACGCACAAATCGATATTTCGCGTAAGGGACTTCGCTGGCCCTATATATAAATTATGTATACCCCGAACTTAGGATTGTGGATTGCCATTCTGGGTTGGGAAAGGGAGCAGGGCCGCTTAAAAGGGAGCAACGAGGGAGCAAGAAGGCGCAGCGGGGGAGCACCGAGGGAGCACGGGGGAGCACTGAAGGAGCATGGGGGAGTATAAGCGAGCAAGAGAGAGCACTATGGGGCAGTGCTAGGGCGCAGCAGGTGGGTGCCTGAAATGGATCCCCTTGCCTTCGGCTTGAGTTGCCCTCATTGTTTTCCAACGGTACAATCCCAGCCCGCTGCCTCGTTGACCGAGGGACCCCAAACGCGCGATGGAGCAGGCGGACGAGTGCCTCGCGGATTCCCCATGCCCTGCTCCCACTCGTCGAGCAGAAGAGTGCTAGTCCTACAAATACTACTTATAGCGCGTGTCTACCTTCATGCTTTCATCATCGCTATTACTCGGGGCGCTCAGGCTCGAGCAAGCGTGTTCGCTGCGTATGCTTATGAGGTAAAGGTAATATGTGTGGGCGAGGACTGCCAGGATGCCCTGATGTGGAGAAGGGATTTGAAAGAGAACCCGGCGAATTTGGTGGAGTTTGGGGTATCTAAGAGATGGAGAACAAGCAAGAAGGCGGTGCCGCAAGGGATGGGTGCTGCTACGTTTAGGAGGTGGCTATGGAAAATAGAACTTTAGGGTTTTGGGAAGGCCAATACTGCGTTTGCTCGTGTTGCTTGATAATTCAATGCTGTCGTTGTCGTTGCTGCCTGTGGATACTATCTCAAGTATGAATTCCGACAACAGCAAGATGATTGATGAGCTTTCCAAAAATTTTACGAGTTGTGCGTCTGCCTCCCTTATACATTACTTCACCGCTTTATCGGAATTGCAGGATAGTCGTCTGCATCTGTGTCGAAGTTTGTCGCTTTGGCTATATGTTGCCGTGGTTCACTTTGTTACGTGTAAAAGAAATGTAGTTTTTTGTCACTGCTGTCTACTTGTCTTATTTGCTCGCGTCTTCCTTAGCCAGAATAATGTAGTACAAGTACGACAATCATCTTTGATTCTCTCTTTTATTTTTCAATACTCTCTCGCAACGCTCACTTCAACCGCGTTCCGCCATCTTAGCTGAGAGAGTCATATAAAAGTCTTCCTTTTCCAGTTCTCTAACAACTCTGTTGCAACCATGTCTCTAGATGTTTCAAGACTGGCCCTCAAGTCTGGTTTCAAGCCTCTCCCACCCTTGTCTACAGACGCAGAAGTCTCATTGCTCGTGTCAACATTTCAAAAGGCACACAAATCCTATCTAAAAGACGCTTGATTGCCTCGAAACCCGAATCCTCCGGAAACGTGGAAAAAGTTTATCGCCCGCGAATTGACGTCGCTGTCCAAGACCCACCAACGCCAAATTTGGCTTTGATTGCGTTTGCAATTATTGCTTACTGCTAGTGTCTGACATTTAGGCGAGTGACGGTCGTCGCGTTTAAATTTAGCATTTGCTGCTCACCATAAAAGGTCAAGAGCATGCCAAAAACCCGCCCTCAGACCGCCTTGCGGATTGCTATTCATTGTACAAGATAACCAAAGAGGAGTACGGAAAAGCCCATATTCTAAAGAATTAAACAAACAAATTTGATTTAGGAATAAGATACAAACGAAGAAGAGCTTGAGACACTTCTCGACAAGTATAAATCAATAAGAGAAAACAAAGACCGTCTTGTGATATGCTCTGGAGATCGTGAAAAAAAAAATCCTAGAGCAAGCTGTACTGGGCGAGTTAGGACATTTGATCCCGAACCTCTTACGAGAGCCGTTGGCATGGTAGACCGCCATGAATGGTATTAGTGCCGTGAAGACATAGCGACCAAAATTGCAGGACGCTTCCTTCCATGTAGCGTTGCTGTGGCGTTGGTGGCGAAGGTAACGACACTTCGTATTGTTCAAGATCCCTACTCTCAATGATAATTATCTTTTTTCTTCATGATCGCTAAATTTTTTGAATTCGGCGTCTACGACAGCATTGCAACGGCATCCCTGTGGACCAGAAAAGACTATTCAAAGCTTTTGTTGGATCATTTTGCACAATAATTCTCTGGTTAGACTTGTATTGTTCTTTTGATGGCATATACTACGCTTACCATGTCTTTTGGTCGCAGTGTGGAGTCATCCACTTTCAAAAGGTCCGTGAGGACTTCCGTACCCCTTCTGTGATTCGTGTCTCCGACAAGGCCTAGGACAACGATTCATGGCTATACTGCGCTTCTTCCATCTCGCCCACGAGCAACGCTGGCTCTGGTTTCCTGATACTATTTCTTTCTGTGTGTGGCTTTCGAGCAATTGAACTATCATTTACACTCCTCTCCTCGTGTTCGACTGGATCATCAGATGCTCGGCCTGTATCATAATCGTTTTCATTTTCGGCTTCCAATCGATCTTCCAAGTATGATTGCCATGTTTGTGACGTGGTTCTCTGAACTCTGTACCTAATTTCGTAAGGGAGTCTTGTGTGGGCCGTACCTTCTTCCGATCTCTGGAGATTGGTCTTTCGCCCTTCCCAGTCGAAGTCATCCTGTTTCCAAAAACAATAGATCGGTAGAAAAAAGAAGTAGAAAGGGAATGCTATCAGGTTAAGTAGCATCCACCCGATATATCCCCATTGTCGCTTCAAGATGAGAAGGATCCCGTGTAAAGCATATGCTCCCAGACATATTGAGATCGAAATCTTAGCAGATATGCTAGAATCGATCGATACTTGCACAACAAGCCACACAAATGATACGCCTGCAGCTGGGCGAACAGTCGTACCAAAGAGATCAATGATTGCTATTGATCTTAGACCGGGAGGAAATACATTAGGCAGAATATCCTCCCAAGAGAGTGATTCGAGAGAGTTGTGGAACGCAGGGTTCCACCAACGACGTCTCTGAGTCACAAAGCCTTTGAAAGTTTTAACTCCATAGTTCTCTGCTTTAGCCGAAGGATCGTAGACTCTTATCCACTTCATGAAGTGTTTTGACAAAAGCGTAGTAAAGTAGCGATCTTCGCCAAGATGTAGGAGATTTCTCAGGTGCAAGGTATCAGCTGATGATCGAGAGTATTCGTTGAGCAAGCGCCGCCACCCATTCATTAAGTTACCATTATGCGCATCGTGCAATCGATAGAGGGAAAAACTGCTTCTAAGTTAGCAAATGGGTCAAGAACATGGCGAACTCAGCAAGAAACTAACCACCCTGGCAAGCAAGTAACACTTCCAAAAGCGGATTCAAATGCTCTGGAAATTTCGAAGGATACGTAACACTCGTATATCTGGACCATAATACTGTGACCTAATTGGTGTAGCATCTGTCGCAGTTGACGCATAAATCTCGTTGAATGGTCAATCAACTGATATTGGATTGTCAATTCAACGTACTACTGTATACTACTGCAGGCAATTGGCTGGTTAATTGACTACTGCAGTTAATTGGTCAATTATCTAATTAATAAAGTAATAGTCAGTTGATTAACTATTTAACTAATTATTATTTTTCCCTTAATATTAACTAATATATAATATAATATTAGCAAGGGCTTAATATAATATCTGCTATATTCTCTTAAGTAGTTATAACGTTGTTGTTGTAAAGTACCCGAAACGGTATATACCAAAAAAAATTTTGCAATAAAGAATTTTTTCGCCCTTAATAATTGCCCGGTAATAACCGCTATTTTCGTTAAATTTATACTGTTTTGCTACTAAAATCCGGCGGAATAACCGGTTATTTTAGAACGTTTTTAAGTCTAAAACCCTGATTTCTCTAGAGTAGTTAAGTCAGTATATTAAATATATAAAATAATAATAGCAAGCTGTTAACGCAATTATTCCTATATTTAATAAATATCTATTTAAGGTTTATATAATAATATCTTATATTTTATTAAATAATTAGTTATATAAATAATTATCAATAATATTAGTAATAATTTAAGCTAATAATATTTAATTATTTATTATTATTAATTAAAAACCGAAAAATCTATTTATAATAATAATTATATATTTAAAATACTTTATAATTAACTCGGTATTAATTATATATATATAGATAAAAGGCGAATATTTATTAAAGTTATATTATAATTATAATAATATTATTATTAAAAAAATTTAAAAAATATATTTTAACCCCTATTAATACCTTCTCCTATATTATTTCTTGCCTCCCTATTATTTTAATTAATATTTATTATAATATAAATATTGAAATCTAGCCTCCTAGCCTTATTTCTATATAAAATATTAAGATTATAATAAAAGAATATATATTGTTTTTTAGCTTTTCTGCAAATATATTATTTATTATAAGGGAAATTTTTATATTAATAAGATATTTTTAATATTTTTGCTTATAATTCCTTCCAAGTAGCCCTTTTTAAAGAGATCTTTATTAGATTATTAGGGATCTTAATTGTATTAGCTAATATTATCGAAACTAATATTACGTTTTTCGCCGAGTATTTACGGTTAATAATATTATATTATATTTATAATATATAAATTTATTGATAACGGCTGAGGATATAAGTATAAATTATTTTATTATTTATAATAAAAGTTCTTTTTCCCTTTTTTAATAAGATTTTGATAATATATTTAAAATAGAATTTCTAGGCTATTATTCCCGTTTTAATATTATATTTAGCTTTATCTCGTACCCGAGTAATAGCAAAGTATTTGCAAGCCTTAATAATATACAAGTTAATACCCGGAGGTAATAAAAAAGAAAAGGGTAAAAAAGAATAAAATAAAGAGGGAGAATAAGAAGATATAAAAGAATTTAAAATTTATAATTAATAAGTATTTTCAAAAATTATAAGAGAAATATTTATAAATAAATTAAAAGCAATATTAAACTTTGGTAATTTAATTACCAAAATTTGATATTATTTTTACCTTATTTACAAATATTCCCTATAGCCGTAAATTTATAATCAAATATTAGAGGAGAAAAAGATTAGTATAATCTAATAATACCAACTTTTAGTAATAAGGCTATTAAAATTTGGTATTGCTAGACTAAGCTTATAAATTATTCCTCTAACCAAAAACCGGCCTAAATACTTAAAGGAGGCAAAAATAAAATATATTATTAAAAATTAATATTTTATTAATTAATAAATTATTTAAATAATTATTTTTATTAATATTTTTAATATTAAGTTTCCGAGCTATTTATTTATCGGCCTATAATTAGGCTTAAAAGGTATTTATTATAAAAATTATAAAAACTAATATATTATTGATTATAAATAGGGTTAGCAATATAACGGGCTAAAATAGTTAGGAGGAAAGAGGTATTTGCTCTTTAAGCTATTTACTTTTAGCTTTATTACTAAATACCTTTTTTATTTATAATATATTATATTATTTCTTAATATAAATAGGGAGGTTAATAATATCTCGGTTTATATTATAACCAAGATATTATTAGTTAAGAGTAAGTTATTCGAGTTCTAGTCCTAGTTATTATTATACCCTCGCTGATATTAACAAAATAAATATATAGAATTCGGGGATATCAAAAGAAATACCTAAAATATTTTATATATTAATATTTAAATTAATAGAAGCTTTATCGTCCTCCGGCTTATTATTTTTATTTATAAATATAATAGTTTTTTGCTTTTCAGAATTAAGCCAGATCTTATTATTAATAATAAGGGAACGGCCGAAATAAACTTAATAAAGAAATATTTATATTAAAATACATTTAATAAGATTATATATTATATATACTTTAACTAAGCTTAAAACCTAACGAGACGTTTTATTAATCTCTATTTAACTATTAATATAATCCTTTATTATATTATTTGCCCTTTTAATAACTCCTTGTATTTAGGGATATCTTAAATTGCTATTAATAATACGAATATTATAATAATATAAAAAATAAAGTAGAACCCTTTTAAACTTAATATTATTATTAAATTAGAAGATTTTAATAAGGCCGCAAGTTATAAAGAAGATAGCAAAACTATTATAGATATTAAATAGCTCCTTAATAATAAGAGGCTATAAAAATATATACTTAGAAAAATAATCCTATAATATTTAATAGTTAGCTAGGAACAAAATATTAAAGAAGTATTTTTAAATAAATAAAAGTAATACTAAATTTCTACCAAATTTTGATATAAAATTAATATTACTCTTATAAATCTATAAATTATCCCTATATTTATATATTTTAGACCTCCTAAATTTAGGGCTATTAAGATTTAAGGTTAAAATATAAGGGATAATTCAAAAATTCTCCCCTTATAGTGTTATTTCTTAATAATAAAGCTATTAAAATCGGGCGTTATTATCAATTTTTCCTTAAAATATCAAAATACTACCAAATACTTCGTAGGAAGGGAGAAATATTTATAATTATTATTATAATTTATTTATATTTACTGCAAAAGTTATCTCGTATATTAATAAGATCTATTTAACTTCGCTAAGCCGGATTAGATAATTAAATCGTTATTAATAGCGATTTAATATACCGAAGATTATTAGTTTAATAATATTAATAAAGCTTTATAAAATAGCTAATTTTACGTTAAATAATATTATAATAGAGACGTTAGACTTCTAACTAAGTCTTATTACGTCTTATATAATAAAAGTAGAGATATACTCGCTTAATAAGATTATAAATAGTTAATAAAATAATAATATATTTAACTTAAAAGGAAATATTTTTATTAATTATTAGCTTCCGAAAGACTATTTTATCTTTATTAAGCTCGAAATTGTTTAAAGCCTTAAATTTGTTATAACTTTCTTTTTTATTTAAAGTAATATTATTAGGGTATTATAATTAATATTTATAAATACAATACTATTTGTATAAAAGCCGAAAAGGGTTTTTATTATTAATAATATTTTCTAAGAAATTAAGGAATTATTTCTTTATTAGAGGAAGCGGGTCCTTGCTAGGCTTAAAGGCTTTAATAATAATCCTATTAATAAAAGGTTTATTTAAGAGTTAATTAAAAAGAGGTAAAGAAAAGACGGAAATATATTACGATATTAATATATTAAAGTTAATAATATTAATATTTTTAATATTAAAATAATAATATTAAGAATTTTGATATTAAACCTTTTAGAGAAGAAAATAATAAAAGACTTAAAAATATTATAAAAAGTTATCGGACCTAGCTAATAGCTTTCTTGATTGCTATATATATATTATAATATATTATATTTATTACTTAATACTCTATTTATATATTATTAATATAAATAATAAGGTAAATATATTTAAATATTCGAAAAACTTAAGAAGAAACGCAGGATAATAGCAACCTAAATTATAAGGCCTAACCTAATATTATAGAATTAAGGTAGTAATATATTATCGTATATATAGTTAGCAATTGAAGCTTCAACTAGTAATATTACCTACTTAGGATAACGTTATTGGATAGTAAATTTAGTCAGTTGATTGATGGTTCAACGAGATTTATATGTCAACTGCGACATATCTTATTCTAAATTTGCGTCTTCACAGGCGTGAAAAAACTTTTCATGCTAGGGAAGATCGATCAGGATAAAACAAATTCGGATTTTCCGTCCGCTTATCTCATGTCACACAACTAAAGATAATTTTGCCGGAACACTAGCCATCATCACAATTGCCAACACAGATTTCCCATAACACTTTTCTCCCCGTTTACCCGCGTCAATGATACCACAATCTCCCACCTGATTTTGATCACCATATCCTCCCTTCATCTGAACCACGACAATTTGACCGCCAGACTTTCAGACCAATATGGGTGGTTCGAGCAAGATAGGCCAGTCACGGAAGGCACGCCGCTGGGGAACGCGCCTGGAAGACTTCAAGATCGAGTCAAGGTCTTCTCAGCGCGCTCGCCGCAAGAATTCTGTGAAGCACCTAAAACAGCAGAAATATGTTAAGCGACGTGGTTTGGCCCCGAAATTTGCATGGTTTAAAGAATATTTTACTCGTGTCTTCCAGCTTCCTAATGAAGATGACTCAACCTCAGTCACATCATTTGAATATTCTAACTGCATATCTGGAGAGAACCTTGACAACGCTTCGGAGCCTGGCCTCATGGATGAAGCGATAGCGACTGGATTAAAGGAATCTGATAGGGCATTACAAGGCATGTGTCTAACTCTAACAGCCGACTACGTACAAGAAGTCTTAGATCACTTGGAGAAAATTGGACCTACACCAACAATAGACTCACGTAAGTCCGTTCCAAGACAAGACATAGTCTTGCTCCACTATCGTCAACCTTTTGCTAAGTTTGCAACTTCTTCTCCAGTTCCCAAAGATATTCAGATTAACGTTTTGCGGCACGATCGCTGGTACACTAAGATCATAGACAACATCTTCAATGCCTCTTCCAGGCAAAATCTTCAAGCTCTGGACGCTGGGTCTATGTTACTCCGTTGGCAGACTGCAAATTCTTGTGCAACTGCTCAGAAAGACATTCGGCGAATTCTACTCCATCCACACGTCCGTCCATATCGCGTCAGGGCTGAATTGGGAAGAAACAACTGGCAATCATTGTATTCCCGATTGGCGACCGAATCATTGGTTCCGGGGAACACACCCGCACCGAATGTTTTTGGTACATATCTGTTGCAAGGTCAATGTCGACTGGGTTCATCTGAGCTTCAAAAGAATATGGTATACTGCGGCAAAGCACACGCAATGAACGCAGCCTGTAACGCAGGGTTGAGGAGGCGGATGGACTACATAGAAAAGAGATTCAGAGGATACGCCAATGTCATCAAAGTGGCGCTCTTTATCCACGACAGAAGGTCATATGGGCATATGAACGCCTTACTCACAAAGATATTGAGAAGGTTGATTATGGCGTCCTCTCCGTACTTCCATTCCTCCATGGCGACAATTCATATTTTGTCCATTTTCATTGTCTCTTGGCGTTGGCTGAGGCGATCGAGGTCATATACTTGGGAACTCAGGTCGGTCGTGATTGTGCGCGGTTCAGTATGAGGTATGGAGGCGAGCTTGGTTTGAGGCTGAGGCCATCTGATATGCCTCAATCTGAACTTGAACCACTCAACGTTGCTTTTCCTCTTGCTCAACCTGTTTTATTGACTGGCTTAGGATATTTTGACTGGAAACCTCAAGATATGCTTACATTCAGAGAAGTGTTCAAGCGCCAGGACAATGTCTACAGCCTCACTCAAGGCGTTGACTGGAACTACGTGGAAGAAGAGTTGCGGAAAGCAGGAATCAACAAATCTTCCGAGCGTATAAGGCATCTCTACCGGCAAATCTGCAAGCACCCGGAGTCTGGTGTTGAGTCTCTGAGAAACTATAGGTGGAGAAAGCATTGGTCTCTAA
>JAABUQ010004948.1_pt1 | contig 21973 bp, 20 predicted proteins | sample 5560001 | NCBI WGS metagenome assembly JAABUQ01 (sample SAMN10711888, study PRJNA513371) | rock metagenome | isolation source: Antarctica rocks | place: Antarctica: Victoria Land, Finger Mt nord | collected 2015-12-18 | reverse complement strand
CAGGGCAGCACCCGCACGTTCGCGGGAAGTCCGGTGCGCCGCGGAATGGTGTCGGTGACCACGATCTCGGTGAGTCCCGAGGAGGCGAGATTGTCATGCGCATCGCCGGAGAACACGGCGTGGGTGGCCGCGGCGTAGACGCGGGAAGCGCCCTCCTCGAGCACGGTACGGGCGGCGGCCTTGAGCGTCCCGGCGGTGTCGATGATGTCGTCGACGATCACCGCGGTCTTGCCCCGCACGTCGCCGATCACGTGTCCGATCTCCGCCACCTGCTGGGCCGGGCGCTCCTTGTCGAGGATCGCCAGCTCGGCGCCGATCTTCGAGGCGAATTTCTTGTTGAGCTTCACGCGCCCCGCGTCGGGAGCGACGACCACCGGGTCGGGAAGGTTGAGATCCTGGAAGTACTGACTGAGGATGAACGTGGCCGTCATGTGATCGACCGGCGTCTTGAAGAAGCCCTGCACCTGTCCCGCGTGCAGGTCCATAGTGAGCACGCGATGAGCACCCGCCGCCTCGATCATGTGCGCCACGAGTCGAGCCGAGATCGGCTCGCGGGGCGCCGACTTCTTGTCCTGGCGGGAGTAGCCAAACCAAGGGGTCACGGCGATCACGCGATGCGCCGACGCACCCACCGCCGCGTCGATCATAATCAGGAGCTCCATCAGCGCGTCGTTGGTGGTCACGCCGGCCTGCGGATTGCCACAGGTGGGCTGCACGATGAACACGTCGGCACCCCGGATCGACTCGTCATAGCGGCAATAGACCTCCCCGTTGGAGAAGGTCTTGAGCGTCACCGGACCCAGGTCGACGTTCAGCTTCCCGGCGATGTCCGCCGCCAGCTGCGGATTCGCGCGTCCGGCGAACAGCATCAACCGCTTGTCGTAGTCCATCGCCAGGCTCGTCGGCGACGGCTGCGTGCGCGTGTCGGGCGCGCTCATCTCAGGCTGAGTGTAGACCGCAGGCTGTGGCTCAGAGGTCGGGCGTTTCGCGTCAGTGGCCATGGCCCCGGCGGACGCCCCCGTCCCGGTTCTGCTGGCGTGCCCGCGCGATGGCCAGGGCACCCGCCGGCACGTCCTCGGTGATGACCGAACCCGCACCGGTGTACGCCTGGTCACCCAGGGTGACGGGCGCGACCAGCGTCGTATCCACCCCGGTACGCACCTCGCGCCCGATGGTGGTCCGGTGCTTGTGCGTGCCGTCGTAGTTGGCGGTGATGGTGGCGGCGCCGAGGTTGGCCCGCTCTCCGACATCGGCGTCCCCGATGTACGAAAGGTGTGGCACCTTCGCTCCCGCGCCCACGTCAGAGTTCTTGATCTCCACGAACGTGCCTGCCTTGGCTCGCTCGCGCAGCAGTGCGCCCGGGCGCAGGTAGGCAAAGGGTCCCACGGTGGCATCGTCCTGAACCTCGCACTGTTGTAGATAGGAGTGCACCACGCGCACCCTGTCGCCCAGGCGAACGTCGATCAACGTGCTCAACGGACCGACGGTGGCGCCCACCCCCACGACGGTTCGCCCGCGCAGAAAACACGACGGCTCCACCACCGAGTCAGCACCCACGCTCACCTCGGCGTCGATCAGCGTGCTGGCCGGATCGACGATGGTCACCCCCGCGCGCATCAGCCGCTCGTGTATGCGCGTTTGGGCTAGGGTGCGTGCCGCCGCCAACTCGACGCGATCGTTGACGCCCATGAGCTGCCGGGGATCATCCACCGCGTGCGCGGCAACGTGCAGGCGTCGGGAGCGCAGCAGTCTCAGCACGTCGGGGAGGTAGTACTCACCCTGGGCGTTGTCCGGACGTAGCTCCTCGAGGGCCTCGAGCAGCGAAGCGCCGGCGAACGCATACACGCCGGCGTTCACCTCGCCGATGGCCAGCTCCTGGGGACTGGCGTCACCCGGAGACTTCGTCTCGGCCACCCGCTCGACCGAGCCATCCGCTCCACGGACCACGCGACCGTAGCCGCGCGGATCCGCGGGCACCATGGTGGTCAGGGTCGCCGCCGCGCCGTTGGTCCGCTGGGCCTCGGCCAGCTCGGCGACCAGGTGCGCGGTGATCAGCGGCACGTCGCCGGAGAGCACGAGCACGTCGGCCTGACGGTCGATGTACTCGGCCGCGGCAAGCACCGCATCACCCGTGCCGCGGGGCTGCGCTTGGACCGCGAACTCGACGCCGGCGGGCAGGTGATCGGCCAGCGCGCGGTCAGGACCGCCGACCACGACAACGCGGCCCGCGCGGGCCTCCTGGGCGGCGGCGATGGGCCAGGCGATCATCGGTCGGCCGCACAGCCCGTGCAGGACCTTGGGAGTGGCGGAGTTCATGCGCGTACCCTGGCCGGCCGCGAGGATCACCACGGTGGGCTCGCTCATGAGCGGGACTGTATTGGCAGGAGTGGCCGTCGGGCGGTCAGCGGGTCCGATCAGGGTGGGCCGAGTCTCCGACCTTCGGAGAACTCACGGTGGGCGCTGGGTCGGCGGTAGGTGCCGGGGAGCGGGAGATGGCTTCCCGAGCCTCGTGCTCGCTGTAGCGTGGCCCTCTCTTTGACACGAACATACGTTCGCACGCGGATGGGACGGAACAACCCAAGGTGAGCGACCCCCACAACGCCCCCTTTCCAGGGTGGACTGGGGAGCGAGGATTCGAACCCCGTCTTCACGGACCAAAACCGTGCGTGCTAGCCACCTACACCACTCCCCACCGGCGACTTGCGGGCGACTGTACCAACGCCCCGGCGAGGCCCGCGAGCCCCGACAGGAGCTACTTCGGCGCCTGCTGGCCCAACGGGGACGACGTCTGCCCGGTGGCGTCGAAGACCTGGCTGGCCGGCGGAGCGATCACCGGTGGGGTGGGGCCATAGCTCAGGTAGTCGATCGTCGCGCTGACGGCGACGGTGCCCCCGCCCGGTGAGCGCGCATTTTGAAGCAGGCGCAGGCGGCGAATGCGATGGTCGGCGTCGATCCACACCTCCATGGGAACCGTGCGCGTGCCCGTTGCACGCTCGAGGTTGGCGATCGAAGCCTGTGCGCCGGCCCGCTGGTCGGGCGGCAGCTGGGCAGCCACGCGGCTGAGGTCAACCGTCGCGCGGTAGTGCGTGGTGGGCACGCCGCGCACCGTCTCGCTTCCCACCTTCACACGAGCACTCACCGCGCGCAGGTAGTTGAGGTACTGGTTGGGGTCAGACGTGCCCGCTCCGGAGAGCTGGGACAGGTTCACCCCCAGTGACTGCGCCGCCTTCTGCTCGTCGACCGACAGCCATGTCTTGCCGTTGGGTAGTCGGTTGGCCAGCGCGGGGAAGCGGAAGTAGAGCATCAGTCCCTTGAAGCGGAACTCCGCTGTCCCGGGGGTACCGCCCGCCAGCATGGAGAAGTCAAAGTCGAGCTGGCCCTCGTGGGTACGGCTGCTGGCAAAGCCTGAGCCGGCGATGGTCACGGGCTGGCGTACGCCGCCACCGCTGACCGTCGTGGTCAACGCCAGTCTGGCGCCCGGGAGCCGCTGCGTGGTCTGCGCGGCCTGTGCCACGGGATCGACCGTGGTCGAGGCAGCGCCACAGCCGCCCAGCGCCGTGACCACTGCCACGGCGCCCGTGGCCCACGTGGCGGCGGCGACGCGAGCGGATATTCGGCTGTGCATCGGCATCCCCTCAGGCCTTAATGATCGCTCGCATTGCCCCGATTATGCCCTGTGGCCCGCGCAACCTCGCCGGGTGCGCTGCCCTCGCCTCTCGGCGCTATCGGCGGCTGGAGGGCGAGCGAGGCACCCGACCGGCGGCTGCCCCCGCCTCGCTGGCCGGCCCGTGAGTGCTGGTGATTCCCAGCACCCGCATCGCCTTGAGGCCGAGACTGAGCTTCTCGCGCCCATCGCTTGAGCTCACGTCTAGTCCCGACAGCTCGCGCACGCGCTCCAGGCGGTAATAGATCGTGTGACGGTGGGTGAACAGCCGCTGTGCAGTACCGGCGACGTTGCCGTCGGCGTCCAGGAACGTCTGCACGGTCACCACCAAGTCGGTCTCGTACTGCTCGTCGTAGCCCACCAGCGGCTCGACGGTCTCGGCGTAGAAGCGCTGCAGCTCCTGGGGATCTTCGATCATGGCCGAGAGCAGCAGGCGATACGCGCCGGTCTGCTCGAAGGCCAGTGATCGCTCGTTGACGTTCCCTTCGGCGACGTTGGCCGCCAGCAGCGCCTCGTGAGCGGCCCGCGGCAGGTCGACGGGATCGGTGGTGACGCGACTACGCCCCTGCGCGAACTTAAAGCCCGGCAGGGAAGCCTCGAGCTCGCGCTGGACGCCTTCGGCCACCCGGCGCGCCACCCCCTCATCACTTCCCGCCACCAGCAGCAGGACCTCTGCGCCGAGCACTCCGTCGCGCTCGGACAGCGCCCCGACGCTGCGCGGAGCCACCGCCCGCGCCCCGCGCTCGGCGACGTTGAGCACGCGCGCGCGCCATCCCTCCTCCGTTGGCACCTGCGGGTGGGCGCGAGCAGCGAGCAGGGTAGCCCCTCCCTCGAGCTCTACGCCCAGGGCGCGGGCGCCTTCGACGAGCTCGAGGCGCTGAGTCAGCTCCCGGCGCATTACCCCGCCCAGAAAGTCGGCCGCGGCGAGCGCCGAAGCTCGCTCGGGTGCGCGGACGCGCTCCACCTCGGAGGCGATCAGGGTGCTTATGAGTCCAACCACGGAGGGGCCCGGCTCTCCGCGCATGCGCATGCGCAGCGCTCCCACGTCGGCGTCCCCAACCCGCAGGACGACCGTGCGGACATCCTCGCCGCCACCCAGCAAGGAGCGCTCGTCGGCGGGCGAGCGCGCTGCCACCGCCACGGTGGCGCCGGAGGCGTCGCTCACCGCCAAGCTCGCGTCCAGCGCCCGGGCGGACGCGCGCACCACCTCGCCCAGCCCAGCTCCGGCCTGAACGGCTTCGGTGATGGCGTCAAGGGCGGCGAGGTCCACGGCGGCGGTGCTCTGGGCGCGCGCGGGCGCCACGTGAGTGGCCTCGGCTACAGCCGGTCCCAGAAGTAGACGAGCGCGAGGCCGCCCAGCACCCCTCCACCGATCAGCGCGGCGAGCACGTAGAGGCTCAGCACGGTCGCCGCCACACGCTCCCACAGGCGGGAGTAGGCCGTCCACGCGGGCACCAGGATCAGGCCGGCATAGGCCACGAGCCCAAAGACGCCGGCGCATACAGCGACCAGGTAGGTGACCGAGGTGCCGCTCATCGCTCTTCCGAGAGCCCATTGTGACGCACGGAGCAGTCGCGCACCGCCGCGAAGGCGTTGGAGACGGGCTCGGCGCTGATGGCCTCGGGGCGGCGGTCAGCCAGGGCGGCGAGCGCGCGCTGCACGCGTCCCGAGGCGTTGGCGCGCGCGAACAGGCCCACCACGGTCGGACCCGACCCGCAGACCATGGCCGCGTCCGCCCCGGCGTCGCGCACCGCCCGCAGGGCCTGCCCGACCTCGGGACACAGGTGGACGGCCGCGTCCCGGAGGTCGTTGTGAAGCAGGTGCGCGGGCGGCAGCGGAGCTCCCAGGGCCAGCGCGCCGGTCAGCTCGTGACGACGGTGCTCGAGCTCCGCCACGGCGCGCGGGTCCCCCAGCCGGTCGGCCTGGGCATAGACCTGCGCGGTGGAAAGCGCGGCGGCCACCGGCAGCACCACGAGCCCGAAGGGCGGAGGATCGACCAACGGTGTCAGGTGCTCGCCGGCGCCCGTGGCCAGCCAACGTCCGGGCCTGATCTGTGCCGGCACATCGGCGCCTAGCTCCGTCGCCAGCGAGCTCAGCAGCGCGTCGTCGCCCAGCCCCGAGGCAGCGGCGGCCAGCCGCACCGCGGCGGCCGCATCGCCCGATCCGCCACCCAGGCCGGCGGCCACCGGCACCCGCTTGTCGATGCGCAGCCGCTGGGGCGGCGCATCCCAACCGGTGGCCGTGCGAAACGCCCTCAGCGCCTGGGCGGCCAGGTTCAGGCCCTCCACTCCGGGGCAGATGACCTCATCTCCCGGGGTACCCGCCGGGGCGACGGACAGCGTCAGCTCGTCAGCCAGAGAGATCGACTGCATCACGGTGACGAGCTCGTGACGGCCGTCGGCGCGCAGGGGTCCGACGAACAGGCCCAGGTTCACCTTAGCCGGCGCCAGGACGCACAGTGCTCCCCCGACCGCGCTCACAGCAGCCCCAGGAACCGCGCGAGCGTGCTGAACTCCGCGGGTGACAGGGTCTGAGCACGCGCGTCGGGGGGATGTCCGAGCTCCACCAGCGCCGCACGCACCTCGTCGCGCCGCAGACTGCTCAGCGCTCGGAGGCCGGTAGGACGCGTGGTGCCCGGGGCCGGGTTCAGGCGAGCCGGCTTAGGGGTCTCGCCCGCCATCGCGGGAGCGGCCGCGGCCGCGGCCGCCAAGATCAGCGAGCCGGCAAGCGCCTTACGCCGGTGGGCGAACGCGGCCGCCACGAGGGCGCGCAGCTGCGGCGGCGGGGCCGGGCCGGTGCGCGTGACGGCGAGCAGCACCGAGTCGACGTTGGGGACCGGGAAAAAGACGGTACGCGGGATGGCGCGCACCACCTTCACCTCCCCCGCCAGCTGGGCGAGGACTGAGCTGGCGCCGTAGCTTGACCCTCCCGGTGCCCCAGCCAGTCGCTCACCGACCTCGCGCTGGACCATGGCCACCCACCGCTGCACGGTGGGCAGTTGCTCGATGGTGCGCAGCAGCGCCCGCGCAGCGACGCCGTAGGGCAGGTTGGCCACCACGCTCGTGGGGGCGGGGCGCAGGGCGTCTAGGTCGAGGTCGATCACGTCGGCCCAGTGCACCGTCACGTTGGCGTGCGGGTCTGTCGCGTCCTTCAGCGCGGCGCTCAGGCGCCGGTCTATCTCGATCACGTGGACGTGGCGCACGCGCTCGGCGAGGTACTCGCTGAGCACACCCAGTCCGCCCCCGATCTCGAGCACCACGTCCTCGGGCGCCAGGTCCGCGGCGCGGCCGACCACGTCCAGGATATTCGAATCGACGAGGAAGTTCTGGCCCAGCTGCCGTTGGGGCCGCACCCCAAACTGGCGCAGGCGACGCAGACTGGGCTGAACAGGGCCACCGACCAGCGTCGCGCTCACCAGCCGAGCAGCGCGGCGGCGTTTGCATCGACCGCGGCTCCCAGCGCGTGCGCGCTCACGCCGCGCACGGTGGCCAGGAAGTCGAGCGTGTAAGCGACGAAGGCCGGCTGGTTTCGCTGCCCGCGCACGGGCTGGGGCGACAGATAGGGGGCGTCGGTCTCGATCAGCAGCCGGTCCTGCGGCACCTGGGCGGCCGCGGCGGCCAGGCCCTGGGAGCGGGGGTAGGTGACGTTGCCGGCGAAGGAGATCCACCAGCCGGCCTCGAGGCACTCAACCAGGCGCTCGGGCATGGAGAAGCAGTGCATGATCACCTTCACGCCGGGTGCGCGCTCACGCAGCGTGCGCAGGGTTGGCTCCTCGGCCGCTCGCGAGTGCACGACGAGCGGCTTGGCCAGCTCTCGCGCCAGGTCGATCTGGACTTCGAAGGCATGCTGCTGGTCGGCCGGCGAAGCGCCCGCGCGGTAGAAGTCCAGACCGGTCTCGCCGATGGCCAGGCAGCGCGGATGAGCCGCGAGGTCGCGCAACTCGGCCACGGCGACGTCGTCGAAGCCCTGCGCGATATTGGGGTGTCGTCCAACGGCCGCCCACACCGGCGGGAAGGCCTCGGCGGCAGTGATGGCGGCGCGCCCGCCGGTCGCGTCCATGCCGATGGTGAGCATGCGTGTCACGCCGGCCGCCTCGGCGGCGGCCACCAACTCTGCGTCGGGCGGCGTGCACTGATCGAGGTGGGTATGGCTGTCGATCAAGGGGCCGGGGCGTTCGCGAGCTTGGGAAACAGCGGCTCCAGTGACCGAATCGGGCCGCCGCCCCCTCCCCCTCCGCCGAAGCGCGCGGCGGCCAGCGAGCGGTCCTGCACTCCCAAAGCGTCCAGCAGGCGCGCGGTGGCCGCCGGCATGTAGGGGATCAGCAGCAGGGTGACCACGCGCAGCCCGTCCACCAGGGACGCGAGCACGCGCCCGAGGTCCTCGGCGCGCTCCTCGTCGCGCGCGAGCTTCCACGGCGCCTGCTCCTCCACATAGCGATTGAGCCGGCGCACACGTTGCCAGACCAGCTCCAGCGCCTGGCTGAGCTCAGCGCGATCCATGAGCCCCGCCACCTCCTCGTTGAGGTCCTGAAAGTCCTCGGCCAGCTGCTCGTCGAGTCCGAGCGCGGGCAGAGCGTGCTCGCGAAAGCGCTCCACCATGGCGATGGTGCGCGAGGCCAGATTGCCGTAATCGTTGGCCAACTCGCTCTCATAGCGCGCCTCGAAGCCGGCATCTGACACCTTGCCGTCGCGCCCGAAGGAGACCTCCCGAAAGCAGTAGTAGCGCAGCGCGTCGGTGCCAAAGCGCTCGATGATCTCAAACGGGTCGAGCACGTTGCCCAGCGACTTGCTCATCTTCCTGGGCTGGTCGTCTGAGCGACGGTGCCCGTTGGGCAGCAGCTCGTCCATGAGCAGGAAGCCGTGCACGAAGAGGCGACGGGGCAGCTCGATGTCCGCGGCCATGAGCAGGGCCGGCCAGAAGACGGCGTGGAACTTCAGGATGTCCTTGCCGATGATGTGAAAGTCGGCGGGCCAGTAGTGCGACGTGAGATCTTCTCCCGGCCGGGCGAAGCCCAGTGCGGTGAAGTAGTTGAGCAACGCGTCGAACCACACGTAGAAGACGTGCTCCGGATCCCACGGAACCGGCACACCCCAGTGCAGCTTGCCTCGAGTCAGCGAGACGTCCTGCAGGCCCTGCCCGATGAAGGCGCGCGCCTCGTTGAAGTGATGGGCGGGGCTGACGAAATCCGGGCGCTCGGCGTAGAGCTCCTCCAGACGCTGTTGAAAGGAGGAGAGTCGAAAAAAGTAATTCTCCTCGCTCTCCCACCCGAGCTCGATCCCGTGGATGGGACAGGTGTTCTCCGGTCCGATCTCGGTGTCGCTCTTGAAGTCCGCGCAGCGGGGGCAGTACCAGCCCTCGTACATGCCCTTGTAGACGTGCCCGTTGTCGTGAACGCGCTGAAGCACCTGCTGCACGCGGACCACGTGCTCGGGGTCCGACGTGCGGATGAAGAAGTCGTTGGAGACGTCGAGCAGCGGCATCATGGCCGCAAAGCGCTCGGCGTTGCGGTCGGCGAGCTGCTGGGGGGTCACGCCCTCGCGCTCGGCGGCGAGCGCCACGGGTTCACCGTGCTCGTCGGTGCCGGTGAGAAAGAACACGTCCTCACCACGCTGACGCATGTGGCGAGCCAGGATGTCGGCGCCGATGGTGGTGTACGCATGGCCCAGATGCGGCGCCGCGTTGACGTAGTAGATCGGCGTGGTGACGTAGAAGGACATCGGCGCCGAGCAGGCTACTGCGACCAAGGCGCCGCGCCCGAGCGCCGATCCCCAGCGGGACCATCAGCGGGTCAGCCCGCGGTAGAGCTCGTTGGCGGCCACGCCGGTGAGCGAGGCGACGACGCCGGCGGCGACGCGCGGTCGGGCCCCGCCCTCCACGAGCCTGAGCACCGCCTGCAGCGCCTCGTCACCGCGCCCGGCTCCGGGGGCCGACTGCGCGACGACGAGCACCACCTCACCCCGCGGTGGCCTCGCTGCGTAGTGCGCGGCCAGCTCGGCCGCGGTGCCTCGACGCACCTCCTCATGAAGCTTGGTCAGCTCACGGCACACCGCCACCGCCCGCTGCGGATCGTGCTCGGCCAGCAGGCTTAGCGTCGCCGTCACACGTTGGGGAGACTCGAAGGCCACCAGGGTCTCCGGGTTGGTGGACACCAGGCGCTCGAGCTCGCCGCGCTTGCGGGGCAGGAAGCCGACGAAGCGCCAACGCTCCGCCGGCAAGCCCGAGGCCACCAGCGCGGCCAGCGCGGCGCTGGGACCCGGGAGCACCTCCACAGGCAGACCCGCGGACACGCAGGCACGCACGAGCACGAAACCGGGATCGGAGATCAGGGGCATCCCGGCGTCGGACACCAGGGCGACTGTCTCGCCTTCGTTCATGCGCCCCACGAGCTCGGCCGAGCGCTCGCGCTCGTTGTGCTCGTGGTAAGAGACCAGCGGCGCGTTGACCCCGTAGCGGTCCAGCAACACGCGCGTTCGCCGGGTGTCCTCACAGGCGATGACGTCGGCCTCGCGCAACGCGCCCAGCACGCGCAGGGTGACGTCCTCGAGGTTGCCGATCGGCGTGGGGCAGACCACCAGGCGGCCTGGTCCGGACGAGACGGAAGACCGATTCACGCCGTCGCCCAGCGCCCGATGCCATCGAGGGCCAGCGCCGCGGCGCCCACCATCCCCGATTCGGCTCCGAAGTGAGCCCGTGTCACACGCACGTCGTCGCGCGAGGGGCGCAGCGCACGCGCCGCCACCACCTCGCGAGCCGGCTCGAGCAGCAGCTCACCCGCCGCGATGACGCCTCCACCGACGACGACCACCTCGGGATTGAAGATGTTCACCAGGTTGGCTATGCCCACCCCCAGGCGGGTCCCGATCAGGGCAACCACCTCGCGCGCGGCCCGGTCGCCGTCGTGGGCCAGCTCGGTGACCAGGGCTCCGCTGATCTCTCGTCCTGCGGTCAGCGCCTGCCCCAGCCCACTCTCGGGCGCCTGCAGCCCCGCCCGGAGCCCCTCCCTCCCCATGGCCGTGCCCGAGGCCAGGCTCTCCAGGCAGCCGCGGTTCGGACATGAGCCCTGGCATGGCGGGCCGTCCACGTCGATCACCATGTGCCCGAGCTCCCCGGCCGCGCCCACGGCGCCGTGGTAGAGCTCGCCGTTGAGGATCAGGCCGCCGCCGATTCCGGTTCCCAGGGTCAGCATGGCCGCCTGGCGCGCGCCACGGGCGGCACCCGCGCGGTGTTCGGCGAGAATGGCCGCGTTGGCGTCGTTGTCCACGAACACGGGCAGGCCGAGACGCTCGGCCATGAGCACCCGCAGCGGCACGTCGGACAGAGGCAGGTTGACCGCCATCACCGCCACCCCGCGCCGCTGGTCGATCAGGCACGGCACCCCGAAGCCGACCGCCTCGATCTCCACCGCCGACTGGGCGCGCACCTGCTCCACGGTCTCCACGAGCGCATCGAGCACCGCGGCGGCACCGTGCGGGGGAGCCTGTCGCTGAACGCGAACATGCACGGACAGGCCGCCATCGATCGCGCCCGCGCTCAGCTTGGTTCCCCCCAGATCGACGCCGATCACGCACGGGCCCGCCATCGCGCCACTCTATATCGACCTCCATGAGCCCAGACCACGACGACCGCCCCCCCTTCCCGCGCCCGCCGCGGGTACCGCGATCGGGGTCCGCCGGCGAGCGAGACGCGCCGCGCGGCGCTTCCGCGGTGCCGCCGCCCTCGCCCGCTCTCGCGCCCGGTGCGTCCGCGAAGCAGCCGGGCGCGCCGCTCGAGGGCGGCAAGGCGCCGGAGCGCCCCGCGCAGGCACCCAGCTACACCCGCTACCGAGCCGGACGCCTGGTTGGCCTGCGCAACGGCGGCCTCGATGGCGTGCGCGAGGGCGCCCAGTCCTCGCCGGGCAGCGGCTGGCGAGGACGACTGCGGCCGCGGCGCGTGCTCGCAGCCCTGCTCGCGCTGCTGCTCGGCTGGGTGGCGCTCTCGGTGGTGCTGCTGCTGATCAGCGCCCAGTTTGAGCAGTCGCGCTCGCCCGCGGACGTAACCTCCGCCCTCGACGGGAGTGGCTATCCGCTGGTTTCGGCCACCAACGTGCTCGTGCTGGGCTCAGACCAGCGCACCAAGCGCACGCACGAGCCCGGAGCCTCCACGTCGGGGCCCAGCCGCTCTGACGTGATCATGCTCATCCGCACCGGCGGCGGCCACGCCGCGAAGCTGTCGATCCCGCGTGACACGGTCGTGGACATCCCTGGTCACGGCCGCCAGAAGATCAACGCGGCCTACGCCTTGGGCGGTCCGGCCCTGGCCATCCAGACCGTCAAGGGACTGCTCGGCGTTCCCATCAACCACCTCGTCGAGATCAACTTCGACAACTTCCCCAAGTTGGTGGACGCCCTGGGCGGCGTCGATTACACCGGGGGCTGTGTGCTCTCCCAGATCAACGGCGGCACACGCAACGGCGGCTATACGCTGCACCTGGCCAAGGGCACGCATCGGCTGGACGGCAAGCAGGCGCTCGCCCTGGCGCGCACCCGCCACAACCTGTGCAATCCGAGGGAGTCCGATCTGACGCGGATCCAGCACCAGCAGCTGCTCGTTCAGGGGATGAAGGGCCGGCTCCTGTCAGCGGCGGGACTGACGCGGCTGCCGTGGGTGTCCTGGGACGCGCCGCAGGCGATCCGCTCAGACATGGGCGGTCCCACCCTGCTGGGCCTCTTCGGCGCGCTGGCGGTCGGCGGCACGCCCGCCACGCGCTACCTGCATCCCTCGGGCCCGGAGCAGGTTCCCGGCGGCGGGGGGGTGGGCCTCCAGGTCTCGCCGGGGGAGGTTCACGCCGAGGTCAGGCGCTTCCTCTCGGGGTGAGAAGGCGCCTCGCCGCGAACCGGCGCCTACAAGCGGCGAGCCTGCCCTACGGACGGCCGGCCTGCCCGTACCCGTGGCGTGCCTTGCCCACCCGGCGCGCCACGGCGCGCCGTCGTTTAAGCTGGCCTGCGGTATGCGCCGGCGACTGCCATTCACGATGGTTGCCTCCCTGGCCGCGCTGGCTGTCGGGGCGCCTGGCGCCGCTGCGGCCGCCACGGGCTCGCTGTACTCGGGTCCCGCCCCCCGCCCCGGCCCGGACATCCTCTACGCGCCTCTGGCCGACGCCTCCCAGCTCGACAACGCGCCGGGCAGCATCTGGCGTGCTCCTCCGATCCTGGTCTCCGGCGCCTCGGCCTATCGCAGTGGCGAGTTCCTCTACCAGGACTTCCTCTACGACGACCACGGGGCCCGGGAGCAGCGCGACCCGGGCGACCGCCGCATGGCGCCCGGCGGCAACTCGTCGGCCGGCGATTCTTTCTCCGCGCCCAACGGCACCTACACGTATCCCACCGACCCGCGCTACGCCAACAACGCCGCCGACCTGGTCGAGCTGCGCGTGCGCCCGCTGAGCGACGCCACCGCGTTTCGCATCACCCTGAACACGCTGCACGACCCCAACCTGGTGGGCACCTCGATCGCCATCGGCGGGACGCCGGGCGTGCCCAAGTCATTCCCCGACGGGGCCAACGTCAGCGCGCCGGCGCAGATGTTCCTCACCGTGCACGGCTCCAGCGCGGAGCTGGTGGACGCCGTGACCAAGCAGGCGATCCCCGGAGGCGCGCCCACGGTAAGCGTGGACATGGCCCGCCGCCAGATCACCGTGCTCGTGCCCCACTCCGCCTGGAACCCGAGCGGCGTCGTGCGCCTGGCCGCGGGCGTGGGCCTGTGGGACACCGCCGCCAACCGTTTCCTCACCCCGCGGCCCAGGGCGGACGCCACCCATCCGGGAGGCGCCGGCACGAACCCCCTCCCCCCAGCGTTCTTCAACGTCGCCTTCCGCTACAACGCCCAGGAGCCGCTGCCCGACGTGCACTCACCCGGTGCCGCGGCCGATACCGCCTGGTGGCGCGACATGGCCCAGGGCCACGCGCTGGCCGGTGCGGTGCCGGGCAGCGCAGACATCAGCGCATTCCACGCCGACGTCGACTTCGCCAAGCTGGCGGCGCAGGCCAACGACGACATGCCCGGCCAGCCCACCGGGGTGCCCCAGACCGGCGCCGTTGATCGCATCATGGCCTCGCACTTCGAGACCGAACAGGGCGCCGACTACTCGCAGGCCTGCAGCAGCTCGGCCGCCTGCCAGGGAGAGCTGCGCGGACAGCTGCAGCCCTACGCGATCTACGTGCCACCCAAGCCGATGCCCGCGGGCGGGTACGGGCTCACCCTGCTGCTGCACTCCCTGGGAGCCAACTACAACCAGTACCTCGGCTCACACAACCAGTCGCAGTTCGGCGATCGCGGCCCCGGATCGATCATCATCACCGCGGAGGGCCGGGGGACCGACGGCTGGTACTACGACTATGCGGGCGCCGACACGTTCGAGATGTGGGCCGACACCGCCGCCCGCTACCGCCTCGAGCCGGCCTACACAGACATCGCGGGCTATTCGATGGGTGGCTATGCCACCTATAAGTTTGCCACCCAGTTCCCCGACCTGTTCGCCAAGGCGCAACCCACGGTCGGACCGCCCGGCCTGGGTGTCTGGGTGCCGCCGGCCGATCCCCAGCCAGGCGCTGCACGCTCGCTAACCGCGCGACAGCTGGGTTCGGTGCGCAATATCCCCTTCCTGATCTGGAATGAGGCCAGTGACGAGCTCGTTCCCTACGCAGGCGTCGTCGCCCAGGTCAACCAGCTGCGTGCACTCGGCTACCGCTATGAGTTCGACACGTTCACGGTCGGCGAGCACCTGACGCTGGCCATCAACGACCAGTTTGCCCCCGCCGCCGATTTCCTGGGCACCGACGTAGTCGACCGCAACCCGCCACACGTGACCTACACCTACAACCCGACCATGGACTTTCCCGCCGTGGGCACCACCGCCGGACACGCCTACTGGGTGTCTGCGCTGCGGCTGCGCGACGGTGGGGGCGCCGCGCCGCTGGGGACCATCGACGTGCGCTCACAGGCCTTTGGCGTGGGCGACCGGCCGGTGCTGCCCGTCCGGACGGGGGCAGGCGCGCTCACCGGTGGCACGCTGCCGGCCATCCCCTTCGCCTCGGCCACCCAGGCGTGGGGACCGGGGCCGCCGGCGGCCGCGCGCGACGCCCTGGACATAACCGTGGCCAACCTGTCGACGCTGACCATCGACGCCGCCCGGGCTCGCGTCGACTGCCGCGCGCAACTGAACGTCAGCAGCGACGGACCGGTGACCGTCAACCTGGTCAGCTGCCCCGGCGGCGAGACCCTGACCCGCTTCTTCGCCGGTCGCTCCGGGGTGTGTGCAAGCCTGCGCCACCTGGTCATCCACCCGTACCATCCGCGCGGTACGCGGGTGCTCAGCGCCGTGGTGCTGGTCAACGGACACCGACTACGTTCGTTGCGAGCGCACGGCGCGCGGGCCTCGATCCACCGGATCGCGCTCGACCTGCGTGGACGCCCCCGCACCACCGTGCACGTGTTGGTGAAGATGCGCGTGCGGGGACGGGACGGCCGCGTGCGCACGCTTGCCGACCGGCGCACCTACCACACGTGCATCAGGCGCCTTCCCCGGGCCCACCGCTCACACCGGCACACGCGCCACCACCACGCGGCCTGATCTGAAGTCGCGGCACGTGTCAGCGCCCGCGTTCGCCCAGCCGGCGTGCACGACCCACCCGCCACAGACTGTGGCGTGCGCGACCCACCCGCCACAGTCCGTAAACGTGGCGGCAGATCAGCTTGGGCCCGAACGTCAGCCGGTGGACGACCATCCTCGAGCGGCTGTCGTCGGGCAGTCCGTGGCTGCGGCGGATCACGTAGGGCTCGGGCCACAGCCAGCGGCGCGCGTAGGCGCGCTGACCGCCCGCGGGGACCAGTAGCCAGTCGACCAGAGTGACGTCGGCCTGCAGCTGGTCGGCGGAACCGCTCAGGCGCCAGTTGGTCAACCGCTCGGCGACCAGCGTGCGCCGGCGCCGGCGGGCTGCCCCCGCCCGCAGGGCACGGGCCGGGACGCCCACCAGCTGCTGGCAGACCCCGCCGGCAGCGTCGAGCACGTGAGCGATGCTGGGAAAGGCGGCCGCGAGCGGGTCGAGGAGCCCGTCCTGACTCGGGTCGCCGAAGCGGTCCCACCACGCGGCGATGTCGGCCGCCAGACGTAACCCCTGAAAGCCGTCGCGCGCGTAGAACACGAGCAGGGCGGCAAGCTGCTCGGGTCCCTCGACCTGGCGCTCGCCCGGAGCCAGCGCGCGCGCTCGCTCGAGCAGGTGCGCGGAGAACGCCGCGCCGTACCAGTCGATGCGCCAGTGCAGCTCCAGCGGCGGAAGCAGGCCGCCGGAGTGCTCGAGGCGGTAGTGGATCTGCGGCCGGTCGCGCAGCCTGCCCCATTCGTGGGGCTCGCCGTAGCCGTCGCTCACGGCCACCATCACCGCGCTCTCGAGATCGCCGGGCTCGACGAGCAGGTCGACATCGGCACAGGAGCGCCGGTCGACCTCGCCGTGAACCGTGGCCGCCAGGCGCGGGCCCTTGAGGGGCACGGCCGCGATGCCCTGCGCCTGGAGCAGCGACAACATGCGCAGGGTGTGCAGCTCGACGGCGATCGCCGCGCGACGGTTGGCCTGACGCGCAGCGTCCACCCGCGCCGCGAAGCCCTCGCCCAACGCCTGCGCCGGGGCTCGCCCGCCGACGAGAGCCAGCACGCGCTGGGCGGCCAGCACTGAGGCCAGACGCTGGGGATCGACGCGACCGAGCAACACCTCGAGCTCCGGCTGAGTGGCCGCACGCCGGGCGGCGGTGGCACACAGAGCCAGCGCGGCGCACTCCTCCGGCTCGCTGGGCCGCAGGCCACCCGGCTCACGCATGCTCGGACATCGCTAGCATAGACCGCCACATGGATGTAAATTCGTCACGCGCGCAAGGTCGCGCCGCCTACGAGCCACCCACCGTAGTGGGCTACGGGCACCTGGCCGATCTGACTGCGGACAACGGCCTGATGGGCGGGTTGCACTTTGCCACCGGAACCATGGCCTCGCTGTCCTCACCCGCCTCCGGGGGCGGGTCGCCCACCCAAGGCGGCGCGCCCACCCAGGGCGTCCAGGGGAGCTCCACCAGCGGGACTCCGAGTGTTCCCGGCGCGCATGCGGTCACCGGCACGGCTCCGACCGCTCCTACCAGCGGCGTGGCCGGAAGCCAGGTCAGCCACCCGGCGCCCGCGGTGGGCACGCCGGGCACCACACCATCCTCGGGGACACTGGCCGGTCGCGCAACGGGTACGGCGGGCGCCAGTGGCGGCGGGTCCGCCGGTGGCGGCAAGCTGCCGTTCACGGGCGGGGACGTGGGTGCGATCGCCGCCGTCGGTGGCCTGGCCACCGTCCTGGGCACCGCCCTGCGCCGGGTCACGCGCCGGCGACCGTCTGAGTCCTAGCAGCAGCTGAAAGCCGGTTGGAGTGCGATCGGCTCGCGAGCAGAGCGGTGAGCGTCCGTGGGGTGGGCAGTGAGCTCTCCCGCCGCGAATCTCGGCCGCGCGGCGGCGCGTGTCGGCGAAGGCCCGGGTGGCGTGCCCGTGCTGGGCGTGGAGGACCTGACCATGAGATGGCCTGGGCGGTCCGAGGCGGTGCTCGACCGGGTCAGCCTGAGCGTGGGCCCGGGAGAGCTGGTGTGGCTCGGCGGCGACAACGGGGCGGGCAAGACCACCCTGCTTCGCATCGTGGCCGGCATGATCACGCCCGAGAGCGGCGCTGTGACCATCTGCGGGCGCAACACCCGCACCCACCGTCGCGACTGCCAGCGCCAGCTGGGCTTCCTGTCGGCGGGCACCTCCGGCCTCTACGGCCGCCTGACCACCGCCCAGCACTTGGAGTACTGGGCCGCGCTGGCGCTCGTGCCCCGCCGTGAGCGCCGCCAGCGCAGCGAGCGAGCGCTGCGCGCCTTCGAGCTGGAGGGCCTGGCCCACCGTCGACTGGACCGGATGTCCATGGGCCAGCGCCAGCGCGTGCGCCTCGCCATGACCGTGCTGCACGAACCTCGAATGCTGCTCCTCGATGAGCCCCAGACCAGCCTCGATGCGAGCGGCCTGGAGCTGCTCGAGCGCGAGCTGCGCGTCCACGTGGCCCGCGGCGGATCGGTGCTGTGGTGCTCGCCGGTCGCGGCCAGCCTGGGGGTCGCCCAGACCCGCGCCTACGTGCTGGTGGACGCCCGAATACAGGCGGCGACGTGAGTCTGACTCTCGGCGCCGCCCTGGCGGTGCTGCGCCGCGACTATCAGCTGTGGGTCAGCTACCGCACCCGCTTCGCCTCACAGGCGCTCGCCGTCTTCTTCAGCCTCGTGCTCTTCTACTACATCTCGCGTCTGGTGCGCGTGCGCCTGTTTCGCACCAGCGACGAGTACTTCGCCTTCGTGGTGATCGGCCTGTCGATCCTCGAGGTTCTCACCGCGACCCTGCATACCCTGCCGGCCGCGCTGCGGGCCGAGCTGCTGGCGGGCAGCTTCGAGCGCACGGTCGTGTCGCCCTTCGGACCGGTTGGCGCAATCGCCGCCATGACGCTCTTCCCGATCGCCCAGGCGCTGTCCGTGGGAGCGCTGACGATCGGCCTGGCCGCCGCCCTCTTCGGCCTTCCGCTGAGGTGGAGCACCCTCCCCGCGGCGATTCCCACCGCCCTGCTGGGCAGCCTGGCCTTCGCCCCCTTCGCGCTGCTGATGGCCAGCGCGGTCCTGCGCGTCAAGCAGAGTGGCGCAGGGTCGGCCTTCGTGGTCACCGCCCTGGCCCTGGCGGGAGGTGCGTTCTTCCCGGTCTCCCTGCTCCCGGGGGCCGTGCGCTGGGTGTCCGACGTGCAGCCCTTCACGCCGGCGGTCACGCTGCTGCGCCACGAGATAGCCGGAGCCCCACTGTCGGGTTCACCGTGGGTCGCGGCCGCTAAGCTCGCCGGCTTTGCCATCGTTCTCCTGCCGCTGTCGATGCACGCCCTGGCGGCTTCCGTACGCACATGTCAGCGTCGCGGCAGCCTGATCGAATACTGATCGGTCCCACGGGGCCCGATCACCGGGCAGGGCACGCGCTGGGGATCACCTACGTGGGTGAGGCGATCCCGGGCCTGCACGAGGGCCGGGCACCGTCGTCTGACCGCCGCGCCCACGTGCGGGTGAGCGACCGCGAGCGAGTGTCGGCGAGCTGGGATTCGCGCGGAGCGCGGCGCATGATCGATCGTCGACATCCCAACGGCGAGCTCTTCATGTCCATCGACTTTCACCCTGCTCAGGGTTACCGGATCGACGCGCCAGGACACGGACTGCACGTGGTCAGCCGCGACGGGTGTGCCGTTCACCTCTCGACGATGGGGGTACCCGCGTGGCCCTCGCAGCTGCTGCTGGTGGCCCAAACGCTTCCGCTCGTCGCGGTGTTGCAGGGGCTGGAGGTCTTTCACGCCGGAGGCGTGACCATCGGCCCGAGCGTTTTCGGGCTGGTGGGGCCTTCCGGCGTGGGCAAGTCCTCGGTCGCCTGTCATCTCATAGCCCAGGGCGCCGGCTTCTTCACCGACGACGTGCTCGCCCTCGACCACGCTCACGGACGTTTGGTCGTGCACCCCGGTCCGCGCTTTGTGAACGTCCAGGAGCACGAGCTCCAGGCGGTGGCCAAGGGACGTCGCGCACGCCTGGGGGAAATGCTCGGTCACAGCGACAAGCTTCACCTGCGCCCCCACGGCGACGGGCAGCCACGGCCGCTCGGGGCGCTGCTGATGTTGCGCCGACCGGCGCCGGTCAGCGGGGTTGTCCTGAGCCCCGAGGATCCCGTCGATCCGCGTGACCTCTTGGCCAGCGCGTTTGTGACCTACGTGCAGAGCGCCGAGAGGCTCACGGCCCACCTGGAGCTTTGCGCGGTCGTCGCCCGAGGCTCCATGACGCACTCGGTGCTCATCGGAGCCCACGCATCGGCGGCCGACGTCGCCCGCGGGACCCTGGCTTATCTGCCCGAACCACCGGCCGCGCGGTGCAGAACGCGTTAGCTTGCCGGCGTGGCTCGCCGTCACACCCTCTCCCGCACACAGGCGCTCGGCCTGACCGCCGAGATCCTGCTGACCTACGTGCGCGTGCGCCGCCTGGGGCGCGGGCGCGACCTCGATCAGGTCATGGCCCGCGTGCGTGCCGGGCCACGGCGCGCCCACTCAGGGCCGGCGCTCGACCGGGCCGCGGCGCTGCACCTCGGCGATGCGGTCACTCGAGTGCTGCGCACGTTGCCCGCCGACGATCGCTGCCTGGTGCGCGCCTTGGTGCTCAGCTCACTGCTCACCCGTCGCGGCCTGCCGATCGCCCTGGTCATCGGGGTGAGAACGTCTCCCCGGTTCGCGGCCCACGCCTGGGTCGAGCACGCGGGCAGACCGCTGCTCGCGACCGGCGGCTATGAGCGCTTGACGGAGCTGTGACCGCCCGGTCCGGTCAGGGCGCCGGCGGGAGTGTGAGCTCGACGATGCCGTGCTCTACCAGCTGGTGGCAGAGCTTTAAGATGTCGCGCTCGAGCGCAGCCCGAGGTACCTCCCAGCGCGGCGCGAGCGCCTCCAGCGCGGTCTCGGCGCGGTCACTTTCCAGCAGACACCGAAGGATCTGCGCCGCCGTCGCGTTGAGGCCGTGGTACTGGCCGGTGCGCACGTTCAGCGCGACGCTCTCCGAGCCGAAGTCACGCCACACGACGTGGTCGGGCATTCGCACCCGCGAGGACCACAGGTTCGCGGCACCGGAGTCGCAGGCGCCCGCGGGCTGGTCTGCGGACGGGCACACCAGGGCCACCTCTAGCCGCGGCTCCCGCGGCTAGGACTCCGACGGGGCGGCCTTCTTGGCCGCGGGTTGCGGCGCGGGCTTGGTGTCCTTCGTGGCCGACTCCGACGAAGACCCCGAGCCGCTGGACGCACCGTCTGACGATCCGCCCTCCGTTGCCTTGGACGAGCCGTTGCTCGCATCCTTGGACGCCTTCTGCGCCTCGCCCTCGGCCTGATTCTCACGCTGACGGTTGCGGGTCCCGTAGTCGGTGTTGTAGAAGCCCTTGCCCTTGAAGTGAACGGCCGGCGAATGCAGCACGCGCGACACCGGCACACCGGTCTCGGGGTCGTGGGTCAGGGCGTCGTCAGCGAAGCGCTGCACGATGTCGAAGGTGGTTCCGTCGGGACGGCGGTACTCATAGATGGGCATCGGCGGCTCAGTATAGGAGCGTGTCTGGCGCCCTCCACAGCGTGGGACAGGCCGGGCGCGCCCCGCGGAGGCCGCATAGGATGGGGCTGGTGGGTGCTCAGTGAAGGTGCTCGTCGTCTCGCGCGCGGGGCGCGGCGGCATCCACCAGTACGCCTGGCAGCTGTGCGGAGCCTTCCGGTCGGGGGGCCTGCAGGTCACCCTGGGCCGCCCCCACCACGCCGAGGTCCTGCCGGGAGCGGGACCTGAGAGGGTGGTGGCGCTGGGCGAGCAGCGTGGTCCACGGGGCTACCGTGCCCTGGCCCGTGAGCTCGTGGCGCTCGCCCCCGGCTATGACCTGGTTCACCTCATGGCGCCGATCTGGTCCCCGTTGGACGTCGCCCACCTGCTCGCGCGCCTGCGACCCATCGCCCCGCTGAGCTGCACGCTGCACGAGGTGCTGCCGGTTATCGGGCGGCTCTACCACCGGCCGGTATACCGCTTCTACTGGCAGGGCTTCGACGGCATAGCGGTGCACGCCACCGAGCACGAACGTGCCCTGCGCCGGCTCGGTGCCCGCCGCGCTGTGGTGGGAGTGGTTCCCTTCGGCGACCACTCCCAGAGCTTGGGACGATCAGAGGAGGCGATGGATCCGCGCCGGGTCCTGGCGCTGGACGCGGAGCGTCCCATCGTTCTTTTCTTCGGCTTGGTGCAGGCGCGCAAGGGCCTGCGCGACCTCATCCGCGCCCTGGCGGGCACGAGCGGACGGGTGTACCTGCTGTGCGCCGGAGAGCCCAGTGGATCTATGGCCGCCTATCGGCGACTGGCCGCCGGACTGAGGGTGGACCTGCTGCTGCACCCCGCCTACCAGAGGTACCTGCCCGGCCCGGCGGCGGCCGCGGCGCTGAGAGCGGCCGACGTCGTCGCTCTGCCCTACCGCAGCGGCGGCAACAGTGGGGTACTCGCCGTCGCCGCCTCCATGCGTATCCCCGTGGTCGCCACTCACGCGGTGGCCCCACCGGAGTACCTGCGTCGCCTGCCAGCCGGGGCGGTGGTGGCCCCGGGGGACATTGCGGCCATGCGCGCCGCGCTGGACGCCGCGCTCCGCCACGAGCTGGCGCCTCCCCAGCCCTTCCCCTCCTGGGCGCAGGCCGCCACCGCCTACGCAGA
>JAABUQ010004947.1_pt1 | contig 21976 bp, 21 predicted proteins | sample 5560001 | NCBI WGS metagenome assembly JAABUQ01 (sample SAMN10711888, study PRJNA513371) | rock metagenome | isolation source: Antarctica rocks | place: Antarctica: Victoria Land, Finger Mt nord | collected 2015-12-18 | reverse complement strand
AACCTGTTTGCTTGGGTGATGGAGCAGATGGGTGAGTTGCCCCGACCCAGAATCTCTAAAAAGTTAGCAAAGTCTCAAAGACTTACCCTGCAAAGTGTCCCGGCTTAAATTGGTAGCCAGTTTTTAGACGAGTGTGGTGGTTCTCTGGCAGGCTTGAAAGCGCTGCTCAAAAGAGATGCGGAACTAGAACAGTTTGCTCAAACTCCGCTGATTTTGAACATTATGAGTTCGGCATACCAGGGGTGGTCAGTCGAAGCGTTGATCCCACAATTGCGCTCAACTCAAGATCGTCACAAACATGTATTTGATACTTACATTGATCGCAGGCTACAGCGAGGCGCTGCTTCAGAATATGACAAGAAGGACGTGCTGCAATGGCTGAGCTGGTTGGCAAAACGAATGGTGCAGGAAAAGCAAACGGTCTTTTTGATTGAGAAGATGCAGCCAACCTGGTTACAAAATCGAAGTGAGGAAAGAGCTTATCGAATTAGAAACTTTATGATTGCTGGGCTGATTGTTTGGCTGATTGCTGGGCTGATTGCTGGGCTGATTGCCGGGCTGATTGCCGGGCTGATTGCCGGGCTAAGAAATGGGCTAATTCCTGGGCTGCTGATTGTTGAGCTGATAGCTAGGCTGTTTGGTGTGCTGTTTGGTGTGCTGTTTGGTGGGCTGATTGCTGGGCTGATTGCTGGACTATCAAAAGAAATATCGCCCTTAGAGCAACTCAATTGGTCATGGCAAAGGGCTAAGTCTAGGTTGATGCGCGAATTTTTTACTGGCTTCAGTTATGGGCTGATTGTGGGGCTGATTTTTGGGCTGTGGGATTGGCTGAGTAATGGGCTGAATTTTGGGCTGTGGAATTGGCTGAGTAATGGGCTGAATTTTGGGCTAATTTTTGGGCTAATTTTTGGACTGAGTAGCGGACTAGGTACTGAAGTAGAACAGCGAGCAGTTCCAAATCAGGGAATTCGCAGTTCTTGGAGAAACTGCCTCATCATCGGATTAGGAAGTGGGCTGATTTTTGGGCTGGTTACTGAGCTGATTCATGGGCTGAGTACTAGGCTGATTACTGGGCGGAGTACTGGGCCGGAGAATGGGCTGATTTTTGGGCTGACTTTTGGGCTGATTTGTGGTGGAGTCGCCTGTATTCAACACTTCACTCTGCGCCAGATGCTTTACAAGAAAGGTCGCATTCCCTGGAACTATGCCCGCTTCCTTGACTTTGCTTCAGACCGTCTCCTGATGAAAAAAGTTGGGGGTGGCTATGTCTTTTTCCATCGGATGCTGTTGGAGCATTTTGCTCAGATGAACCCCAACTAGAGCCAACCCAAAGGTGAAGTATAGCAAAATACTAAAGCGCTGAAGCAGATGCCTGCCAGACGAGGGGAAGCAGATGATTCAGAGGCGATAAACACAACATTGCGAGGCGCAGCGGCAAATCTTGCTCAAAATGCGCGGAGTTTGGCGATCGCACCCAAACAACCCACGTGGGTGGATCAATTGCAACGGGTTCTCATTGAGCGATCAGGACTATCTGATCTGGTACGAGCAGAGGCCACTTATTGGTTTGTGCGTCCTTTGCTATACGGGGTGCTGCTGGTCGGTCTGACGATCGTCGGGTTAAACACGCTGTATATCGAGAAGGGTGAGGTGTTTGGAGCCAGACCGTTATCAGACTATTTGGGACTGTTGCTCTGGGGACTAAGTGCCGATGTAGCAAGTCGCAGTCTGAGTGGTTTACAGGAACGAAGAGAGTAATTTCATAGATTATTCAACCCTTTGTGCTGTCGAAAGCTAGGCAATAATTATTTGGCTAACCGTTTCTGTCGGCCTAGAGCTGCGACTAATTGGTATTGGTTCGAAGGACCCCTTGGTACTTTGACGAAGATGCGCTGCTTTATGTCTACCGGAGTAAAAAAGTTAGTGTGAGTTGGCAACATCTCTGCCTTACCTAGAAAAAGAAAACCACTGCGCTTCAGGCTGAAGTGAAAGCGTGCTAAGGCTCTAGTTTGGGCTTCGATGTTGAAATAGATCAAGACGTTGCGGCACACCAGAAGGTCAATCTGGGACATGGGTGGGTCCGCAATTATGTTGTGGCAGCCAAAGATGATGGAGCGGCGTAGGTCTTTGCGAAAGACGTAGTGGTGGGCAGTTTGCTCGAAGTACCGAGCCAGCAGGGTGGGGGGAATACCCATGATTTCATTAATGACGTAACTACCAAGCTGTGCTTGATTGAGAGCCTCTTTGTCCACGCCCGTACCGTAGATTCTAACCCGCGAACAAAACTGCTCCACCCCAAGAGCTTCAGCCAGTATAATCGCCAGGGTGTAAGTCTCTTCTCCCGAGGCGCATCCGGCACTCCAGACCCGGATAGGTTCGGACTCGGACTTACCTGCAATGATCTTACCAATGACCTGTGTCACCACATAGTCCCAGGCCAATTCATCCCTGAAGAAGTTGGTGACGTTGATCTCAATTGTGTTGAAGAGGTGCTTAAATTCTTGCTTATTTATCTGAATATAGTTGATGTAATCGTTGTAGCTTTCAATTTGAATTGCCTGCATCCGTTGCTGCACTCGGCGGATTAAGCTGGGACGCTTGTAGCCAGTGAAATCAAAACCGCGAGCCTGCTTAAGGTAGTCCAGCAGGGCTTCGAACTCGGGGTTAACATCTATAATGCTCATCCGGTTGCTCCTATCGTCACCAGATTCACTAGGGTAGAAGCGAGTTTGACAGGCCGAGTGTCTGCTGCAGTGTGTTAAGTTGAACTATTAAGTACGATAGCGCACGCAGAACTACCTTAGGCTTTTTGTTAAAAAGTGTAAATAGTTGGTTGGTTATATTGTTTTGCCGGCTACCTGCTGTAAAGCTTGTTGTTTAGAGCGATCGCCTGAGAGTGACTAGGCTAACTAAAAAAGATTTGGTAGGGTTTTAAGACAGTGGTTTTATCAACTAGTGGCTTAAATGTGCGGAATGCCTGCCTGGTCAAGGAAAAGGCTAACGCATTGTTCTCCACTGAATCAGGGATAAGCATGGCAGCGTTGAAAGGACGAGATTTGTTGAGTTTGGCAGACCTGAGCGCACAAGAGGTTCAGGAACTTCTCCAGCTGGCAGCACAATTGAAGTCTGAGGAACTGAATTTGCGGTGCAATAAAGTTTTGGGGCTTTTGTTTTATAAGGCTTCGACTCGGACGCGGGTAAGTTTTTCTGTGGCGATGTACCAGCTGGGTGGGCAGGTGATCGATCTTAATCCTGATGTCACTCAAGTTGGTCGCGGGGAACCGGTGACAGATACGGCGCGGGTGTTAGACCGGTATCTAGATATTTTGGCAATTCGGACTTTTGAACAGCAGCAACTGGAAACTTTTGCCCACTATGCAAAGATCCCGGTAATCAATGCTTTGACTGATTTGGAGCATCCCTGTCAGGTATTGGCGGATCTGTTGACAATTCAAGAGTGTTTTGGCAAACTCGCCGGGTTGACGTTGACTTATTTGGGTGATGGTAATAATGTCGCTCACTCTCTGCTGTTGGGCTGTGCGTTGGTTGGGATGAATGTAAGAATTGCTACGCCTCCAAATTTTGAGCCTGATGCGGCGATTGTGGAGCGCACACGTGCGATCGCCAGACAGACGGAGGTCATGCTGACTCATGACCCGAAGGTGGCGGCAGAGGGGGCTTCTGTTCTTTACACTGATGTCTGGGCCAGTATGGGGCAAGAGTCGCTAGCTTCTTCCCGGATTCCAGTGTTTCAGCCCTATCAGATAAATGAGCAGCTGTTGAGCGCTGCTGACCCAAAGGCAATTGTTTTGCACTGCTTACCAGCCCATCGTGGTGAAGAAATTACTGAGGCTGTTATGGAAGGCTCTCAGTCGCGGATTTGGGACCAGGCAGAAAACCGGCTTCATGCTCAAAAAGCTTTGCTTGTGAGTTTGTTAGGAACTGATTGACCGCTGAATTGTTTATTCTCCGAAGAAATAACTCCATTGGGGGCGTTTTTGTAGTACGAATGTTCTTATAGACGTTTGTGTTTTACCTGCTTACGATATGGAACCCCTCACAGAAGCTCAACAAGAACTGTATGATTGGCTGGCGGAATATATTCGGCACCACCAGCACTCTCCTTCAATTCGGCAGATGATGCAGGCGATGAACCTGAGGTCACCCGCACCGATCCAGAGTCGTTTGGAACATTTACGGGCTAAGGGATACATTGGCTGGACAGAAGGTAAGGCGCGGACAATTCGGGTTCTGCGATTAGTCTCGCAGGGAGTTCCGGTTTTGGGTGCGATCGCTGCTGGTGGTTTGCTTGAACCGTTCACTGATTCTGTGGAACAACTGGACTTTTCTAACCTGTTTTTGCCGCCCCAAACTTTTGCCCTACGGGTGATGGGCGACAGTATGATTGAAGACTTGATTGCTGAAGGGGATGTGGTGCTCATGCGCCCAGTGCCAGAACCTGATCAGTTAAAAAATGGCACCATCGTCGCAGCACGTGTGGACGGACACGGCACTACCTTGAAGCGCTTCTACCGCCGGGGCGATCGTGTCACGCTTAAGCCTGCTAATTCTAATTACAACCCGATTGAAGTTCTCGCTGTTCAAGTGCAGGTGCAGGGTGCCCTGATCGGCGTCTGGCGCGACTATGAGCGATGATGAGTGGTTATCTAGTTAGGATGCACTACGCTTTGACAGGGAGTGGGGAATCGTGATGTCACCCTCTTAGTTGTTTGTATTATATGTTACCTAGCTTTGGGAGAGTAACGCACGCACCTGCCAAGTATTTTGGTTTACACTTTTTGGCTACTTAGTAGTAAAGTATAATTATTGTCTGTCTCACTACTAAGCCTACTACGTGAATCAGCCGCCAATGGGATGTCCAAGCATGCCGCCATCTATTCAGCTGCGGCAGTATCAGCAACAAGCAGTCGCTAACTGGTTTGCTAATAATGGCAGAGGTACGCTGAAAATGGCTACCGGCAGTGGCAAGACAATCACAGCACTGGCGATCGTAGTTGAGCTTTACCAGAAAATTGGCTTACAGGTTTTGCTGGTAGTTTGTCCATACCGGCATCTAGTCACCCAGTGGGCGAGAGAATGCCAAAAATTTGGCTTAGAGCCAATCTTAGCCTTTGAGAACGCACACAATTGGCAGAGTCAGCTCTCAAATGGGCTATACAATGTAAGCTCTGGTAACCAGCCCTTTCTCACCGTCATCACTACAAATTTCACTTTAATAGGAGAAAGGTTGCAGTCTCAGCTACACTATTTCCCAGACAAGACTCTGATTGTGGGAGATGAAGCCCATAACTTGGGGTCACCTCGCCTGGAGCAGAGTTTGCCTCGCCGAGTGGGGTTGCGCATTGCCCTATCAGCAACGCCAGAACGTTACTTCGATGATTATGGAACAAAATCCTTATTTGATTACTTTGGCCCCGTCTTGGTACCAGAATTCACCCTGGCAGATGCAATTCGACAAGGGGCTCTAGTGCGTTATCTCTACTATCCCATCCTAGTAGACTTAACAGAATCAGAAAGCTGTGCATACGCCAAATTAACTAAAAAAATTGGTTGGGCGCTTATGAATGGGAAAGATGTCGAAGATAATGAAGCTCTGACGCCCTTGTTAATGCAGCGAGCCAGGTTAATCGGCGCCGCTGCCAATAAGTTAGAGGCTTTGCGGGAGTTAATGATAGGGCGTCTGGATACTCACCACACCCTGTTTTATTGCGGAGATGGCTCTGTAGAAGAGGCCCTGACTGAGGAAAGCCGCCGCCAACTGACAGCTGTAGTCAGTATGCTAGGGGCTGATCTAGGCTATCGTGTTAACACTTATACCGCCCAGACACCCTTGACAGAGCGGGAAGACTTGCGACGTCAATTTGAAACCGGCAGGTTGCAGGGTTTAGTTGCCATTCGTTGTTTGGATGAGGGAGTAGATATTCCGGCAATTCAGACGGCTGTGATTCTCGCCAGTAGCGGCAATCCGCGCCAGTTCATTCAGCGTCGGGGGAGAATTTTGCGGCCTTACCCTGGCAAGCAACGTGCCACCCTATTCGACATGATTGTCATGCCTCCAGATCTTGACCGGGAAACCTGGGAAGTAGAGCGCAATCTGCTGCGAAAAGAGTTGAGGCGGTTCGTAGAGTTTGCTGACTTGGCTGATAACGCCGGTACAGCTAGGAAAAAACTATTGGAACTACAAAAACAATACGGTTTACTGGAGCTATGAGAATGTGTAAAATATAACCATCTTCCAAAGAGCAGCAAGATGAACCAGGAATCAAATACGAATGAGGTACAGGAGCCAATTGCAAGTGCTCCGCCGGAAGTTCGGCAAATTATTGAGCGAGTATTACAAGCCGAAAAAGATAAGCTCTATATGAAAAATCCCCGCAATATTAACGATGACATCCTAAGAATTGTGAAGGAAGCTGTGCAATGAAGCTGATGTCAATCAAACTTTGTAACTTTCGCCAGTTTTATGGCAAAACGCTAGAGATTATGCTGGCAAGCGGAGAGCGTAATACTACAATTATTCATGGCAATAATGGAGCAGGAAAAACGACGCTGCTAAATGCATTTACTTGGGTATTGTACGAAAAATTTAGTGCTGCTTTTGCATCAGTTGACAAACTGGTGAATAAACGGGCAATTACCGAAGCCGAGCCAGGAGAACCAGTAGAATGCTGGGTAGAAGTTGCATTTGAGCATGATAGCAAACGCTACCAGGCTAAACGTCTATGCCGTGCCTACAAGGGTGAAAGTGGCGTTGAACATGGCAAGAGCGAATTGTATTTACAAATAGCAGGAGATGACGGTCGCTGGTCACTACCACAACAACCACCAGAGGATATAATTGGGCGAATTTTGCCCGCAAGTTTGCACCAATATTTCTTTTTTGATGGTGAGCGAATTGAGCAGATTGTTCGGGATGACAAAAAGTCTGAAATTGCCGAAGCCACCAAGTAACTGCTGGGTTTAAAAGTTTTAAACCGCTCTATTGAACATCTGAAGAACGCTAAGAAAAACTTGGATGACGAACTGGCGGCGATTGGAGATACTGAAACTAAAAAATTGTTACGAGAACAGGAAAAAATAGAACAACAGAGTGAGGAGTTATCAAAGCGTCAAGGTGAGATTGACAAGGAGCTAGAACACCAAGACGAGTTAAAAAGAGCAATTAGCAATCGTCTACTCGAACTTAGCGGTGCCGAAGAGTTACAACACCTAAGGGATGAACTTGAAGCTCAGGCAGAATCAATCAGAGAACAACTCAAACAAGCTAAGGACACACTGAAACGGGCTGTTTCAACGCGAGGCTATATAGTTTTACTATCAGAGGTAACAAATGAATTCCGAGGAATTGTGGATAACTTGCGGCGGAGAGGTGAGTTACCCACTGGAATTAAGCAGCAATTTGTTAAAGAGCTGCTGGAACGGGAACGCTGTATTTGTGGAGCCGAACTGACAGAGGGTACCCATGCTCATGAATTGGTGCAAGCTTGGATGGATAGAGCTGGAATAGCAGATATCGAAGAAACAGCTATCCGCATGGAAGCACAGGTAGATGAAATTGACCAGCAGGCTCCTGAATTTTGGCAGGTGATTGACCGACAACAAGTTAATATTAATCAATTTCGAATCGAACTTTCCCGGATTGAGACCGAGCTAGATGACATTAAAATAAAGTTGAGAAATTATCCAAACGAAGATATCAGTAAGTTGCAAAAGCGCTTAGATGAAACTGAAGAAAAAGTTCGGGAATTAACTTTAGAGAAAGGGGTAAACAAACAAAAAATTGATAGCCTTAAATCTGAGACTGATGTAAAGGTTAAGCAAATCACCAAGTATAAAATGAAGGAAGATAAGCAAGCCCTAGCACAGCGACGCATTGCCGCAGCCCAGGAGGCCATTGAGCGATCGCGCCTAGACATGGAAGTAAAGAGCGCCGCAGCAGATAGGACAAAAATGCTATAAACAGCAGAAAGATAAAAGCTCTTGGAGTACTAGATGCCAAATCATCCCGCATTGAGAGACTTTGATTAAGCAGCAGGGTAGTGATAAATCCTGCTGCTGGTAGCGGAAATATTTGCATGCAGAGCGCGAAACAGTAGCCAGTTGTAAGCAGTCTCAAACAGACTGGCAGGAATTTACTCAGCAAAAGTGGATCAATTCCCACACCTGCTATCAGTCGGTAGAGAGCAGTATATCCAGACGGTGTTACGGATTGAAAATAGTCCGTCAGCAAATCACCTGGGAGCAAACCTGGTTCTAAGAATCGCTGCATCCAAGACAGATATACGCGTGCATCGTCTTGCACTACATATGTGCTACTGAAAGCTTGCTGTAGATCTAAAAAACTATAAAAAATGGCGAAAGCCAGACTTAGACTGAGCCAAAACCTAAGCTGGTTAGACGTTTTGGCAGTTGGGGCAGTTAAAAATCTGTGCAGGCGTGTGATTAGCATGCGTACAGCGATAAACTATGTAAAAAGTATCACAAAACCTGCTGTCTCTTATCAGTGGTCAGTTAACCTAATGTCATTCTTTGTATACAAACGAACAGAACAGCTTAACAATCCTCCCAGTCCTTTGGTAGAACTTGGGGAGAACACGAGAAGTTACCTTGCTATGATAAGTAGAATCTGCCTAATAGTTTTTATATCACCCGGAAAACAGTGAACTTTCATCTATAATCAAATTTTCATCTATCATCTTCTGAATTTTAAACATCCCACTCTTTTCTGTTTAAAGGTTTAAACTAAGAACGTTTTTACTTTTTAATTTACTTCAATCTAAGCTAATAGCTATGAATATAATTGAATTTAAAATCCAATACCGTCAAGCTGTTGAACAAAGTCTCAATCAACTGCAAACGTTAGTTCTGTTACTAACAAAACTAGAACCTCAAGCATCAGCGCTGTTACCGCCACAAATAGAAGATAGAATTCTCAATGTCGGTCGAGATTTGCAGGATATTAGCCAGTCAGTGGAAGAATTTATCAACCAAACAAGAGAGAAGCAATGAGTCGCGATTATACATGATGTAGCAGGCTACGCCAACGCAAGCAACACTTTAAAAATCTTTACATTAGATCTTCAATTCTCCAGCCTGGTTTGGGAACCATAGCTTTTGGTAGCTTCTTGAAATCTTGGCTTAGGGGTTAAGACAAACTGAATGATGTTAAAAAGTGAAGCAAGTCGTTGTTCTAAACTAGCGAGAGATTTACCGCTGCGCCTTATCCTTGTAGTTCCCTTTGTCTTGCAGATTATCGGTGCAGTGGGGTTGGTCGGGTATCTTTCCTTTAAAAACGGTGAGCAGGCAGTCAACGATCTTGCTGATCAGTTGATGAACAAAGTTAGCGAACTCGTTGACGATCACCTTGATACCTACTTGGCAACCCCTCATCAGATTAATCAGCTCAATGCTGATGCGATCAAATTAGGCTTGCTAAAGCAGCGAGACTTTCAAGGCATAGAGCATTACTTCTGGAAACAAACACAGGTGTTTAACGTGAGCTATATCTCCTTTATCCTGCCAACAGGTGAATTTGCAGGAGCTGGGTATTATCGGGATATTAGCCACGCCACTATTGATGAAATTTCCTCAAATACCAAAGGCAAAGACTACAGCTACGCGACAGATAAACAGGGAAATCGCACTAAGTTGACACATGTCGAAGACTACAAACCTTTGGCAGAAGATTCATATAAAGCTCCAGTAAAAGCAGGCAAACCAATGTGGAGTAAAGTTTATGAATGGGATGACGCTCCAGACATTATATCTATCTCTGCTAGTTATCCCATCTATAACGACAAAACCCTGGCAGGAGTCCTATCCATTGACCTCCGCCTTTCACAGATCAGTGATTTTCTGCATCAATTAAAAATTAGTCCGTCAGGCAAGATGTTTATTGTCGAACCCAACGGGCTACTGGTAGCCAGTTCCTCTACCGAGCCACCTTTCACTGTGGTTAAAGGTAAGGCACAAAGGCTCAAAGCAGCAGACAGCAAAGATCCCTTGATCCGAGCCACAGTACGGCAGTTGACTGAACGGTTTGGCAACCTCAGTGAGATCAAAGCAAGCCAACCCCTGAGCTTTATCCTCCACGGTCAGCGTCAATTTGCTCGTGTCACCCCATGGCGAGACGAATATGGTCTAGATTGGCTAATTGTCGTAGCCTTGCCCCAGTCCGACTTCATGACGCAAATTAATGCCAATACCCGCACCACTATCTTGTTATGCTTAGGAGCCTTAGGACTGGCGACTCTACTGGGAATCTTCACTTCTCGTTGGATAACTCAGCCGATTCTACAATTAAGCAAAGCCAGTCAGGCGATCGCCTCTGGTAAGCCGGACCAAACGGTCGAAGTTAAAGGGAGCAAAGAACTAAGAATTCTAGCCCAATCCTTTAACCGAATGGCAAGACAACTTCGGGACTCTTTCGCTGCTCTAGAAAAGACCAATGAAGTGTTAGAGCAGCGCGTTGAAGAACGAACCGCCGAACTCAAGTCAGCTAAAGAAACTGCTGATGCGGCGAATCGGGCGAAAAGCGAATTTCTTGCCAACATGAGCCATGAACTGCGGACTCCTCTCAATGGTGTTCTTGGCTACGCCCAAATCCTGCAACGGGATAAAACTGCTAGTCTCAAGCAACAGGATGGATTTAACATCATTCACCAGTGCGGTTCTCACCTACTGACGCTGATTAATGATGTGTTAGACATATCCAAAATTGAGGCAAAAAAGTTAGAGCTTTATCCTACAGACCTCCAGTTTGAGAACTTTTTACTAGGAGTGAGGGAAATTTGCCGGAGCAAGGCAGAACAAAAAGAAATTGGCTTTACCTATCAGCCACTCAATCAGTTACCAACGGCAATTCATGCTGATGAAAAGCGTCTACGACAAGTGTTGATTAACCTCTTAGGCAACGCCATCAAGTTTACTGATCAAGGTGGCGTGACATTTAAAGTCGGCGTGGTAAATAAAGGTAATAAACCAAGCATTTACAAAATTCGCTTTCAAGTTGAAGATACTGGGATTGGGATGACTCCAGAACAATTAGAGATGATCTTTCTCCCCTTTGAACAGGTGGGAGAACACTCGCGTAAGGCAGAGGGCACTGGCTTAGGGCTCGCAATCAGCAGTAACATCGTAGCAACGATGGGCGGTGAAATCAAAGTTGAGAGTAGTTATGGAGAAGGTAGCAAGTTTTGGTTTGAACTCGACTTACCCGAAGCAACAGACTGGACTGAGTCACTGTCACAATTGGACCAAAACGTGATTGGCTACCAGGGCAAGCAACGGACAATCCTAATTGTCGATGACCGTTGGGAAAACCGCTCTGTAGTTATTAATTTGCTGGAACCTATTGGCTTTAAGGTAATTGAAGCCAATAACGGGCAAGAGGGTTTAGATACAGCCAGAGAATTTAAACCAGATTTAGTTATTACTGACTTGGCAATGCCCGTGATGAATGGTTTTGAGATGACTCAACGGTTGCGGCAGTCGGAAGAATTTAAAGATGCCCTAATTATTGCCTCCTCTGCTAGCGTGTTTAACTTTGACCGCCAACAGAGTCGGGAAGCAGGTTGTAATGATTTTCTCCCCAAACCTGTGCAAGTCTCAGAGCTACTTGACCAATTACAGCATTATTTGGGATTGACCTGGATTCATAAAACCAAGGATGAATTAATCGCCCCGACTCAGTTAGCTTCTACTCAGATTGAGCAAATGGTAATTCCTCCAAAAGAGGCACTTACAGCCCTGTATCAAGCGGCGAAAACCGGCTATATTTTGGGGATTCAACAAGAAGCCATCCGCCTCAAGCAGCTAGACTCTGAATATACAGCCTTTGCTCAAAAAATATTAGAGTTAGCAGAGGCATTTGAAGATGAAGCGATCGCTAAGTTACTCAAGCCCTATTTGTCCTGAGAATTAAACATGGCGTTTCATACAGCCTCAATTTTAGTTGTTGATGATAATCCGATTAACCTCAAGGTGCTGTTTGAGATTTTGCAGCAGTATGAGTTTAAAGTTTCCATTGCTAAAAGTGGCGAAAATGCGCTGGAAAAGGTGGGAAATTTATTACCAGACCTAATTTTATTAGATGTGATGATGCCGGGGATTGATGGGTTTGAGACCTGCCGCCGCCTGAAAGATAACCCGAGAACTAAGGAGATTCCAGTAATTTTTATGACGGCTCTTTCTGATGTAGTGGATAAGGTTAAGGGGTTGAAGCTAGGAGCAGTGGATTACCTTACTAAACCTATTCAACACGAAGAAGCGTTAGCCCGCATCAATGTTCACCTAGAACTGCGTCAAACGCAAATGAAGTTGGTGCAGAAAGAAAAAATGTCTTCCTTGGGGCAATTGGTGGCGGGTATTGCTCACGAAATCAATAATCCGGTTAGTTTTATCTACGGCAATTTGCCCCATGCTCAACAATATATCAACGACTTGCTGAAATTGCTGCACTTGTATGAAACTTATACACCTCATCCTATCCCAGAGATTCAAGCCTACTCAGAGGAAATTGACCTAGAATTTCTCAAGCAGGATATCTCAAAGCTCTTGGACTCAATGCAGATGGGGACTGAGCGCATTCGGGATATTATGCGCTCACTGCGAGTCTTCTCCCGCTTAGATGAAGCAGAATATAAGCCTGTGGACTTGCATGAGGGCATCGACAGCACCCTGATGATCTTGAGTAGTCGTCTGCAAGCCACCAACCACCGTCCAGCTATCGAAGTCGTTAAGGAGTACGGTGAGTTACCCCTAGTCGAATGCTACGCAGGGCAAATCAACCAAGTTTTTATGAATCTCCTTGCTAATGCCATTGATGCTATTGATGAAAAAAGTCAGGACTGGGAAAAAACTAAAGATACTAGTCCTCAATGCTTCATCCCCAAAATCAGGATTCGGACGGAAGCTACAGATGACTACACTAATGTGGTGATCAGTATTTTTGATAATGGTGCCGGCATGTCTGAAGATGTTAAAAACAAAATATTTGACCAATTTTTCACCACCAGACCTATAGGGCAAGGGACTGGCTTAGGGTTGGCGATCGCCTATTCCATTTTAGTCGAAAAACATAGGGGAACCTTAACCTGCAAGTCAAAGTTAGGAGAAGGAACAGAGTTTATAAGTGTCTTGCCACGGCTACGTAATTTTAGTTAAGCGTGCTGCTTATAAAGCTAACTTGTCTACCTCTTTTCAAGTAGGTTCATCAGTTACCAGGTAGCCGTCCGGTGAAAGTCAAATAGTTCCTTGTAGCGCTGGCGTATGGAGTTTTGGTTGGTATCATCTTTAGATTCACAAGGCATGCTGGTTAAAGTCTTCATTTTTACCTCTTATTGCCCCTAAGCAACAACATCCGCCAACTCCCTGACTTAGTCGTGATTAGAAAATTAGACTGCACAGCACCACAAGTTATAAGACTACTAGTTAAATAATAAACACGGAAAAAATCGGATGTCTGTCCACTTTCGCACATAAACAACAGCTCAGCTAGATTTCCCGGCGAATATTACCGGAGTGATACAATCTCCTGCCTGGCATGTCCTTTTGGTACTAATGCCCAGCTTCAAGGAGTAATTTTTGAGATGTTGCCCAGACCCTGGAATCATTGGAGATTTCGTAGTAGATTTCACAGCATATTGTAACCAAGCCTTGTATGGTTGCCATGATTCGATTTGATTAGTCCTAATGTGCAGGGCTTTTTCAACATCGTCAAGTTGTCATTGTATCTATGATTACTAGCCTTATTCACACTAATCTACTTCTTTAGTTAGAAGGTATTTGAACTAATAGAAATTAATCTCTTTAGGAAAGATATAGGAGTTAAACGTATTTTCTGGGAGTTTCAACACGCAAAGCGAACAGTTAAAAAGCGCTCCTGTTATCGACTTGACGTCTAGAACTGCCCAGGCTGACGAATTATTTTTAGCTGAGCTAGTGAGTTATGCATTCTGAGTTAAACAAACAAGCACAAGCCATTTTTGAACACGCAAAGCTTTCAGAGAAACATGGTCAGACTACAGAAAAGTGTGGTCAGGCCATAAAGTCAGACGCTCAGAACGCATCCGACCATGGAGAGTTAATCGAAGAGTATGGTCAGGCCGCACAGAAGCACGCTCAAGCTTCACAGTCACATGTATTAGCTGCACAAAAGCACGACGGGGATTCAACAGAACAATACACTCTAGCCACACAAGAGGAGGCAAAAGAATCAGAGTCACATATAAAGGCACTAAAGGAATACTTAAAGTTCCTCAAGGACAAGATAAGCTGGTGGCGAGAATTCAACTAAACACCTCTTACCGAGCTAAAAAGACCGCCCGTGTCTAGGGCGTTGAGCACAAAGCAATACCTGCCCTCTAGGAAGGCGCAAGTGCATACGGACTACATACAGAGCTAAAGCCCATCTGTTGCAGGGTTATATACCCCAAGAGCGTGACTATAAGTCGAACAAAAACTGCGCTACTCATTTCGGCGCACAGTTAACTTGACAAGACGCTGAAGCTGGTTGAAAAGAAACGCTAATGAAAGCAGGTCAAAGACACTACGCTGGCGCTGAGGGAGCTGAGATTGTGCAAGTTCAGTCACCTCTGGGGAACTGTGAGGTGAGAGAACACCCATATGCCCATCGCACTGGAAAAGTTGTATGCGGTAGCGGGGGGCCCGGATTTCCTTCACCAGTCGCAGTGGATAGGTGGTAGCGAGGGTCTCGCCAATCAGGAGCGCGCCGAACGGGAGAAGCCAGTCGAACCTGGTGCGCTCTGGCTCTGAGTCAACGCGCAGATAGTGCGACGTGAGCAAGTAGCCGCCGGGCTTGAGGGCGGCAATCAGCTTGCGGGCGACAGCCTTGAGCGCAAGTTGTCCGCTGACGTAGTAAAGCACTTCGCTACAGACAATTAGATCGCAGCTACCAGGAAGCGGGTCAAGGGTCAGATCAAGGCGCTGGAAGCTGACGTTCTCTAGTCGGTGAGTGGCGCAGTTTTTGGCTGCCCGACTCAGCGCCAGCTGGGAAATATCGGTAGCAATCAGACTGTCAGCGCGAGCCGCAAGTGGTACCGTTAAATGGCCTTCGCCACATCCTAGCTCCAGTACCCGCGCGAGTGGGGTGGATGGCAGCAGGTTGAGGGTCTGCTCATACTTAGTCTGCTGAGATGAGCTGGTGTGCTGCCACGGGTCACGCACAAGCGTAAAGGTCATCTCGAAACAGAATCGTTGCCAAAGGCTGAGCAGGTGGCGGTTAATTTGATTCATTTGGGTGAATTTGATTCAGGTTCAATATGGATTCCGGGGATCTGGGGCCTAAGTGTCTTGCCGCGTTTTTGTAACAAAGCCGCGGTGAGGCAAGATTAACATTTAAGCCCAACCCAGGCCAATAGACAACCGGATGTCCTCTTGAGTAAATCTACTGTTAAAGACTAAGTTGGTGAAAGAATTGAAAGTATCAGATAATACAAATAGGCTTTGCCAAACCTATTTAGACTTACATGACAGCACTTGAAGCTTACAACCTCCGAAAAACTTATCAACAGCGTGGAAAGCCAATTGAAGCAGTGTGTGGCGTCTCTTTGAGCATTAATGCCGGAGAAATCCTCGCTTTTCTTGGCCCGAATGGAGCAGGAAAGACAACCAGCATTAAGATGATTGCAGGCTTGATCAGACCTAATGCGGGTTGGGTGAAGATTGCGGGTTGTGACCCCCACCGCAATCCGCAGGCGCTCCGGATGTTGGGTGCAGTGCTGGAAGGAAACCGCAACCTTTACTGGCGGCTGACTCCGGAGGAAAACCTAGAGTACTTTGGGGTGTTAAGAGGGCTTAGTCGTAGAGTAGCCCATCAGCAAGGCTTTAAGCTATTAGAGCGATTTAGTCTTCTTGCCAAACGTCACACTCCGGTTCAGACTCTCTCGCGGGGAATGCAGCAGAAGTTGGCGATCGCAGTAGCATTAGTTCACAGACCCCGACTACTGCTGTTGGATGAGCCGACTTTGGGGTTGGACGTTGAAGCTAGTGAGAACGTCAAAGCTTTGATCCGAGAGGTTGCAAAAGAAGGGTGCGCTATCCTCCTGACAACCCATCAACTTAATGTAGCTGAGGAGATCTCAGACCGAGTAGCCATTATTCACAAGGGCAAGATCCTAACTGAGGAACCAACCCGCGAGATCATCCGGCGTTTTTCTGACTCGGCTTATACTATTGATGTCGTTGGTGAGTTAGACCAAGTCCGCATCAGCAAAATTGAGGCATTAGGCGCAGTAGCCCAATCGGGGCAAATTGTTTATGCTGGAACGCCAGAAGGGCTCTATCAAGTGTTGGCAGTACTCAGTCCCCTACCTCTAGTACAAGTGAAACAGGAGCAAGCTGATCTGACTCAAATATTCTTAAAGCTAGTGCGAGAAGACAGCCATGCTTGAACTGTTCCTGACTGAACTCAAACGGATCTGGACCGAGTTTATCCGTTACCCTGTGGATGCGATCGCCGGAGTCATTATCACTACTACGATTTTTTATGGACTGTTCCTCAGCGCCCGTTATATAGCTGGTCCCAGCTTACAGTTTGGCGACCGACTGGATGCGATCGTGGTTGGGTATGTGCTTTGGACACTGGTGGTATTTATCGTTTCTGATATTGCTTTTGGACTACAAATCGAGGCGCAGACTGGGACTCTAGAACAGGTATTCCTGTCACCGTTCGGCACATTGAAGGTATTCTTGGCAAGGGCGATCGCCAGCCTGACATTACGTCTAGTAATGATTAGCGGTGTTTTGCTGATCACCATCGTTCTTACCGGGCGTCACCTGCACTTCCCACCAAGTCTCTTTCTGCCGCTAATCACGGTGTTACTAGCAGCATATGGTCTAGCATTTATAATGGGAGCTTTAGCCTTGCTGTTTAAGCGCATCCAGCAACTCCTCGGGCTTGTTCAGTTTGCACTGTTGTTTTTGCTTACGGTTCCCACTGAGACTTGGCGCGGTCCACTCAAAGGTTTGAGATTAGTGCTGCCAATGACTCTAGGTGCAGGCGGACTCCGCGATCTGATGGCACGCAATCAGAGTTTAGACTTTTCTGAATTCGCTCTTGCCTTGCTCAATGGGGTAGGATATTTCGTCTTGGGGCTCTTAGTTTTTCGTTGGGCTCAAGGTAAGGCCAAGCGTCAGGGAATACTCGGTGGATATTAACTTCATTAGGTATCCTCGATTTGAGCTTGTCTTCAGATACTTCTAGGCGTACCAATAGGTACATCAGACCCCATTTTGTTAGACACAATGGCAATCCCCGGTTTTGTTGAATGCTTGAATACCCGGTAACTACCCCTAATTCTGTCAATATACCATCCGTCGTCTCGTAGCTTTTTAATCACGTCACGAACTTTCATGTTTGGTTTGTTGATATGTCCCAACTAATGAGCTGGGACATAATCTGTCAATTAAAACAATTAGTTAATCCTTTATTGATGCTTTGGTTTGCTTTGGTATACCACTCCACAAATCGCCGACAATACCAACCATCCCAGCGAGTTAAGCCGTGCATCGAATACAGTCACGTCTACCGTGTTACAAAACATACAAGCTAAAAACGCTACGAGATAACTAAAAAAGATGAGTTTATCCTGAGCTGGTTGCTGCCCAGAGGCAGATGCAACAAATGGCCAATCGCGCAACAACTGTACGCCTTTTACAACGACCCAACTGACCCAACCACAGAACAAGACAGCAAATGGAATGCCCGTTTCAGCTGTTAGCATCAGCAGCAGATTGTGAGGATGACCTAGCCATAAGTGCATCTGCGCCTCATAGAGGGGGGTGAAATTCCGTAACCCCCAACCTGTCCAAGGATGCTGCTGAGTCAGAGACCAGGCAAACTTCCACTGAGTTTTCCGCAGCGTCGCCACTGGTCTATCTGGATACAACTGGTCTGTTAGTCGCGCCCAAAAGAAAGCGGGAACTACCGCCCGGAGCCACTGCTGCACCGGTGGGGGACCAAAAGCCGCCCAAAGGATACTGCCAGCTATCCCCGCCACCCCAGCTACGAGCCAACGCCAGCCTTGGTAAAGGGCAAAGGCAACAGCAATAAAGACAGCAATCTCCCAAGCATTCCGGGAGTCCGTCAAGATCAAGGCGACTAAATTGCCAATAACCGTCACACTTAAAAACCCCCAACGTAACCAAGCGGTGAGGGGTACGCGACGCAAACCAATCTTTTGATTTTTGAGCGGTGAGATTGCCAAGGCTTGAAAGCTTTCAAACCACAACCCCAATCCCAGGCTGAACACAATGAGTAGATAACCCGCCAAGATATTGGCGTACATGAAGATAGAAGCCATCCTACCGGGCGGATCACCAGTGGGTACAATTGTCCAATCCAAGATAATCCACAAAACTTGTAAGTGCCCTGCCCAACCCCAAAACAACTGCCCCAAGCCAACGAGCACTACTGGCACAGAAGTAATCACCAAAATCCAAGCCCACTGTCTCAACTGGGCAGGTGTTTGAATCAAGGCGCTGTAGCCCGCAAACACGAAGAAATACGGTAAAAAATTAAATAGACCGAGGAAAGCAACTGCTCGGTCATAGGCAAAGCCAACGGTAATCACCAGCCAAACGCTCAAAACAGCGAGTCCCCAGTTCAGGGGGCGGTGGAGAATCTGGCGGTACTGTTGCCGCCAAGTCTGCCCGCAAACTAGCAATAGAACTATAATGCCTAGCAACGGATTAATAGGCAGAAGCAAGAGCCCCAGCTGAGCACAGTTCCAGGCTGCCTGTAATTGGTGCTCAGGATGCCGACTCAAAAAGGCAAAAGGCATTTTTCCTTTCACCTTGGTTACACTGGCTCCCAGCACTCAGCACGGGTGAGGCGAATTTGAGCTAAGGCGAAGATAGTGGGAATGATCCGACCATAGTTAGTGGCGATCGCCCGCCAACCCAAATCAGCAAAAAACAAAGTCCACAGTGCTGGTCCTAAACAGGTAAACACACCCCGGACGGCACCATAACGAGCCGCACTCATCGCCATACCCCGCCGTGCAGTTTGCAGCGCCACGTAGTTCTGGAACTGTGTTGCAGCCACTGCACCGCCCTGAATCAATGTTTCTTTCGTGACTTGATAGGCGGCAAATTGCAGCGCAAACTGCCGAGCAATCTGTTGCAACAATATCGGTTTGAGAATGGAACTGACCGCCAAGGCGCTGCCACCTTTAACAAGCAAAGCTAAAGGGTCGCGTTGGACTGAAAGTGGTAGCGGTTGAGATTTCGAGTGAGCTAGCGATCGCTGCAGCCGTAGCGTCAAGGTTTGCTGCTCTGTTGCTGGCAGCTGTTTCCAAGCTTTGCCCAACAGGTTGAGAAACACCTCTGCCTCTAAATCAGTAGTGGCAAGCTTATTAGAGTAAGGAATTTTGAGATAGCGACAGACCTGAATCAGGGCTTCGCGGTAAGTTACCTGTTCCGTCCGTCCCCGTAATACGGTCATGCCGTCTGCTGCTAGAAAGCGAAATCGCTGCTCTATTGCATCCAGCCAAGTTTGTCGATCTTGGCTTTGGACATCTAGCGGTTCAGGCGTGTGAACATAATCGAGGGGGTTAAACTTGCGGCGGAATAAGATTTCCGTCAGCTGTTGCAATTCTTCTTCCGTGGCTAATTCCAGCGCCGCTCTCAGCTCGTCCAATGTCGCTCCCTCCCAAACCGCAGCAGTATTTCTGTCCCTTATTCTACTTGGTATACAGAAAAAGTCTTTTGCTTTGGATATTTTTCTAGCGGTAAGGTAATGAGTACTGCATTAAATTCTACATCAATGAATATTCCGGTCATTGACTTTGAGCCTTTTGTCATAGGGGATATCACCGCTCAGCCAAAGGTTGCTCAAGAAATCTATGAGGCTTGCCATGAGATTGGGTTTATGTACCTCAAGAATTATGGAGTTCCTCAAGATCTGATTGACCGAGTATTCCTACAAAGCCAACGATTCTTCGATCTGCCGCTGGAAGTGAAAAACCAACTGGCTTGGTCGAGCGAGTTTAGCAATCGAGGTTATGTGGGTATAGGACGAGAGCGCCTTGACCCCAATCAGCCAGGAGATTTGAAGGAAGCCTTTAACGTTGGCAAAGAGGGTCCAGAAGCCACCTCTCCCAGACCAGATAATCCGGCTCTAACGCAAAACCAGTGGCCCCTCGGTGAGGAGGAGTTCCGCCGCACGGTTTTGGAGTTTTTTAAGGTCTGCACGGAGGCGTCAAATCGTGTGTTCCGCGCCTTTGCACTAGCTTTGCAACTGCCGGACTCGTTTATTATTGATAAACATACTTTGCAGGAGCATGTTCTGCGTTTGCTGCATTACCCTCCAATGAATCGGGAACCAGAAACCGGTCAGGTACGGGCAGGTGAGCATTCTGACTATGGCTCTCTAACTCTGCTGTTCCAGGATACCGTGGGGGGCTTAGAAGTGAAAACCGCAGCAGGCAACTGGATTTCAGCACCTTGTATTCCCGATACAGTGTTAGTGAACACGGGGGACTTGACCCAACGCTGGAGCAATAATGTTTTCCGTTCCACCAAGCATCGGGTGGCGATTCCGACAGGCGATCGCATTCATCAATCGCGCTACTCCATCGCCTTCTTCTGCCAACCTGACCATGATGCTGAGATTGCCTGCATAGAGAGCTGCCAAGGAGCAGATAACCCACCGCTCTACTCACCCGTTCTGGCAGGGGAATACCTAATCAGCCTTTTACAGGCAACCTATTAGGAGCTTTTCACCAAGTGGGACGGTAAGCGGGAAGCTCAGTGTCTTCAGACCTGAGAGGCAAGCGACTCGGGACGCCACTTGCTACAACGGGGGGAACCCCCGCAACGCAGTGGCTTGCTTTTAACCACCTTGGTATTTTTAGGGAATTAGTATTTACTACAATCTTAATTCTATGTATAATAGAAGTATAAAATATCACAAAATTTTGGAGGTTGAGACAATGGCTAAAATGGGAGTTCAGCAAGTTTTGCTATCTCCTGATCAAGAAACTAAGCCAATTTTAGAGTATCTTTGTCAACAGTCTGGGAAGCTCTACAACACAGGGATCTACTTCGCTCGTCAAATTTTTTTCAAGACCGGAAAACTGCTAACAGGCAAGTTTGATTTAGATTATGAACCCTCAATTTCTAAATCAAGACTGAAGGCTTCAATGCCTTCAACGCCAGCACAACAAACTTTGAGGTCAGTAATTGAGGCATTCAAATCCTTCAAAGAATTACGCAACTTATTCCTCAAAGGTCAACTACACTTCAGACCAAAAGCCCCGGATTACCTCAAAGGTTCTAAGCTGTTCAAAGTCGCCTATCCTAATTCTGGAGGACAAAAGCCTAAACTTGCAGATGGCAAACTCAGATTTTCTCTAGGATTAGCCGTCAGGCGATGGTTTGGAGTGTCTGAATTTTTCCTGCCGATGCCCTCAAACGTTGACTATTCTCAAATCAAAGAGTTTACCATTTTACCTAAGAACGGTGCTTTCTACCTTGAGCTGTCCTACGAAAAACCAAATCTTGAGCATAATTCAGACATCAACCAGGCTCTTGCCATTGACCTCGGTACGGCTGATAATCTAGCAGCTTGTGTAGACACAATGGGTAACTCTCTGCTGATTGATGCCCGTGCGATGAAAGCAATGAATCAACTGTGGAACAAGAAGATTTCAACTCGCAAGTCGGGCAAACCAGAGGCTTATTGGGATTCCTGGCTAGACCGTGTGACTCGTAAACGCAACCATCAAATGCGTGATGGAATTAACAAAGCTGCAAAGTTGATTGTTGATCATTGTCTGCGGCACGGCATTGGTACGTTAGTAGTCGGCTGGATCAATGGCTTAGTGCGATTCGTTGCTTAGTGAATCACGGCATAAAGTCCGTACATAACTAAGCCAACTGTGAATAAAATCACAGTTGAACTCTCAGATAGATGGAGGTGAAAGCCCTTCCC
>JAABUQ010004946.1_pt1 | contig 21978 bp, 18 predicted proteins | sample 5560001 | NCBI WGS metagenome assembly JAABUQ01 (sample SAMN10711888, study PRJNA513371) | rock metagenome | isolation source: Antarctica rocks | place: Antarctica: Victoria Land, Finger Mt nord | collected 2015-12-18 | reverse complement strand
CGGCGGCCAAAGCCGGCATCGCTTCGCTCACGCTCGTCCTGGCCCGCGAGCTCGAGCGGATCGGGGTCCGGGTCAACGCCATCGCGCCCGTCGCCCGCACCCGGCTCACCGAAGCGGTGGCCGGCGAGTACATGCAGCCCGACGAGTCCGGCTTCGACCGTTTCGATCCGGCCAACGTGGCCGCGGTGGCGGCGTGGTTGGCCTGTGATCGCGCCGCCGGCATCAGCGGCCAGGTGGTGAAGGTGCAGGGCGGGATGATCCAGCTCCTGGAGGGGTGGCGTCCGCTCACCGAGGTGACCGACGACAAGCCCTGGACGATCGACTCCGTCGCCGACCGCGGCACCGAGATCCTCGGTCCCACCACCGGCTCGGTGCCGGCGTTCTTCTTCCCGTCGCCGCCAGCCGACCGGTCGCCGTACCCCGGATCGATCGATCCCCAGGCGGTGGGCGGGTGAAGCTTGGCTTCGATGAGGCCGACGAAGCCTTCCGGCGCGACCTCTTGGCCTTCCTCGAGGAGCATGCCCCTCCCGAAGCCCGTCGGGGCCGGGACTGGATCGGCGACGACGAGGAAGCCGACACCGCCGGCGTCATGGTCATCCCTGACTGGGCCCGGCGGTGGCAGGCCACCCTGTTCGACCACGGTTGGATGATCCCCGCCTACCCGCCCGAGCTCGGCGGCCGCAACGCCACCCCCACCCAGACCCTCGTCTACACCGAGGAGATGGCCCGGCTGGGGATCCCCCGGTCGGTGCACTTCGGCGGGTACGCCATCGTCGGCCCGTCACTGCTCGAGTTCGGCAACGACGCGCAGCGGGCCATGGCGCCGGCCGCCATCCGAGGCGACACCGTGTGGTGCGTGGGCATGTCCGAACCCGATGCCGGCTCGGACCTGGCCAACCTCTCCACGCGGGCCGTCGACGAGGGGGACAGCTTCATCGTCAACGGCCAGAAGGTCTGGACCAGCTACGCCATGGTGGCCAGCCAGTGCTTCTGTTACGTGCGCACCGATGTCGACGTGCCCAAGCACAAGGGCATCTCGGTGTTGATCATCGACCTCGGCCTGCCCGGCGTGGACGTGCGACCGCTCCGGCAGATCTCGGGGCGAGCCGAGTTCGCCGAAGTCTTCCTCCATGACGTGGTGGTCCCGAAGGACAACCTGGTGGGCGACCTCAACGGCGGGTGGCGCATCACCATGGGGTCGCTGGCCCACGAGCGGGGGGCGCTGTGGGTGGAGGGGGTGATGGGCGCGCAGCGCGGCGTCGACGACCTCGTCCACTTGGCCACCGCGCTGGGCCGTGACCAGGACCCGGTGGTGCGCCGGCGCATCGCCGCCCTCCACGCCCAAGTGCGCGCCCTGCGCGCCTTGGGCTACAAGGGTTTCGCGTCGTTCGCCCAGGGGTCGTCGGCGCCCGAACACAGTTACATGAAGCTGGCCACGTCCGAGCTGCGCCAAGCCATCTTCGAGTTGGGCATGGACCTACAGGGCGACGACGTGGCCGTCACCGATCCTGAGCGGGCGGCCGAGGGAGGGCGCTGGCAGCGGTCGTGGCTCACGTCGCTGGCTGCCACCATCGGCGGGGGCACCTCGGAGGTGCAGCGCAACGTCATCGCGTCACGCGTGCTCGGGCTCCCCCGGGGTTGACCGATGGACTTCCGGCTCACCGACGAGCAGCAACTCTTGGTCGACACGGCCAAGGCGCTGTTGGCCAAGGAGTGCCCGTCGTCGCTCGTCCGCGCCGCCATCGATGACGCCACCGCCGGGCAACCCCTGTTCGACCGCCACCTGCGTGAGTGGGTGGCGTTGGCCGGCGGGCCGCTGGTGGACCTCTCGCTGTTCCTGGTGGAGGCGGGAGCGGCGGTGGCACCGGGACCGTTCCTGGCCACCGCCGGGCTCTTCGCCCCGCTCCTCATGGCCACCGGCCACGAGCTGGCGGACGGGGCCATCGCTGGGGAGGTGACCGGCACGGTGCAGATGGCCGAAAGTGACCGCGTGGTTGACGCCGAGCAGGCCGACTACGTGGCCGTCGTCGGCGCCGGCCCCACGCTGACCGTGCGCACGGTCGCTGAGCTGTCGTTGCAGCCGGTGGAGACGTTCGACCTGGTGCGCCGCTCGTACCGCGTCACCGGCGCGGTCGGCGGCGACCCGTTTGCGGTCGAGGCCAGCGCCGTGGACGACGCGCGGGAGCGGGCCACGGTGGCCATCGCCGCCGAGTCGGTGGGTGTTACGCGGTGGCTGCTCGACGCGTCGGTGGCCTACGCCAAGGAGCGCGTGCAGTTCGGGAAGCCGATCGGAACCTTCCAAGCCGTCCAACACAAGCTGGTGGACATGGCCTTGGCTTACGAGCAGGCGGCGGCGGCAGTGGCCTACGCCGCCATGTGCATCGACGCCGACGACGCCGACCGCCACCGCGCCGTGCACGTGGCCAAAGCCGAGGCTGGCGCCGCCGCTCGACGGTGCGCCAAGGACGGCATGCAGGTGCACGGCGGGATCGGCTACACGTGGGAGCACGACCTGCACTTGCGGCTGCGCCGGGCCTATGCCAACGACGCCCTGTTCGGCACCAGCGAGCACCACCTCACCGCTCTGGCCGCCGAGCTGTTCGACCTCGGAGGTGGGGACGGCATGTGACCGTCACGGTCGGATTCCGTCCCCACTTCGGCTGGCCGGCTCGCTGTTCAGCCGGTCCCAGGCTCAGCAGGCGCCCCGCCGAAGGGCGACGGCTTTGGCGGTCTTGGCGATGATCACCAGGTCGGTGGCGAGCGACCACCGCTCGATGTAGTCGAGGTCGAGCCGCACGCCCTCCTCCCACGACAGCTCCGACCGGCCGCTCACCTGCCAGAGCCCGGTAAGCCCGGGCTTCACCCGCAGCCGACGCCGGACCCGGGCGTCGTAGCGTTCCACCTCCGACGGCAGCGGCGGTCTCGGCCCCACGATCGACATGTGGCCGCAGAGGACGTTCCAGAGCTGGGGCAGCTCGTCAAGTGACCACCTGCGCAGGACGCGACCGACCCGGGTGACGCGGGGATCATCTCGCACCTTGAACAGCAACCCGTCGTGCTGGTTGAGGTGCGCCACCTCGGCGAGACGGTCCTCGGCGTCAGCCACCATGGTGCGGAACTTGTGCATGCGGAAGGGGCGACCCTGAAGACCGGCCCGCACTTGGGTGAAGAGCGCGGGACCCCGGCTGGTGAGGCGCACCATGAGAGTGATGCCCATCAACACCGGCGCCAGCACCACCAGGGCGACGGCGGCGGTGACCCGATCGAAAGCGCCCTTCACGAACCGGGCGGCGAAACCGAGGTGGGGCTCGTCGAGGTAGATGAGGGGAAGACCGGAGGCCACCCGAAACTTGATGCGGGGCCCGGCCACGTCGGTGATGGCCGGCACCACCATCACCTCGATGCCGTGCCCTTCCAGGTGCCAGGCCAGCTCCTGCATGGCCCGGGCCGAGAGCGCCACCGTGTCGGCGATGGCGATGGTCTCGGCCCCGGCGGCCAGCGCCGCCGTCCACACGTCGGTGGGCGCACCCAGCACCGGGACGTCGGGCTCCGACCAGGAGCTCGGCCCGTCGGGGACGCAGACGCCGAGCACCCGCATCTCGGCCACGGGCGATTCGTGGAGGTGGCGGACCAGGGCCGCGGCGGCGCGAGCCGAACCAACCACCACCACGCTCTTGGTGAAGCGACCCTTCAGCCGTTGACGGTGCAGCCACACCCGCAAGCCGTGCCGACAGGCCAGCGTGGCCAACCCGACCAGACCTATGGCCAGGGCGAGAAAGCCGCGGGAGACGTTCGACTCGGTGGCGAAGGCCACGACGGCCACGGTGGTGGCGAACCGCACCACGGCCCGGCCCACTTGGCGGTACTCGTCGGTGCTGACTCCGAGCGAGCGGCGGTCATAGCAACCGGTGAGAGCCAGGGCGCTCACCCAACCGAGCACGGCCACCAGCCCGAGCGCGGTGTAGCCCAGCCGCTGCTGGCTGGCCACGTGTACGTCGAACCCGCCGAGGACCGCCCGTTCGGCGACGAGCCAGCCGGCGGCCATGGCCAGCGCATCGGTGGCCAAGACGGCGACGGTGTAGCGCCTGCGCCACCCGCTGCTGGGCGAACGGACCGGCGCTGCCGGTGCCGCCGGCGTCGGCGCCGGAGAAGAGGCCGGCTTCTGGGCCGCTCCCTCGGTCAGCGTCACGGCGTGCCCACCGTCTCTCGTTCGGATGCGGCGGTCGATACTGAAGCAGAAGGCGATGGTCGCTTCACGTGCACCGGCCAGCCCGGACCCTCCGACGGCGTCTCGGCCTGGGCCCGGGACCGGTTCAGGATGAGCCCGGCGACCGGCGCGCGCACTTGGTCGAGCATCTCCACCGCCCGGTCGAGGGCGTGCAGGGTGGTCCGTCCTTCGGCCACCACCAGCAACACCACGTCGGCGTCCTGGGTGATGACGGCGGCGTCGGTGACGGCCAGCAGGGGAGGAGAATCCACCACGACCACGTCGAACTTGGCACGCAGCTCCTCCAGCGTGGCCCCCGCCTCTGCAGACGTCAGCAGCTCAGCCGGGTACGGCGGCACGGGGCCGGCGGGGAGGATGTACAGACGGGGTTCATCGGGAACCCGTCGCAGTGCGTCGGCGATGGTGCTCTCGCCGATGACCACGCTGGTGAAGCCGACGGTGTTGGGCAGGCCGAAGAAGTCGGCCACTTGGGGGCGACGCAGGTCGCAGTCCACGAGGCACACCCGTTGGCCGGCGGCCGCCATCACGGCGGCGAGGTTGGCGGCCGTGGTCGACTTGCCATCACCAGCTGAAGGGCTCGTGACCTGCAGCACGTCTGAGGCTGCTCCCATGACGAGGAAGCGGATGGCCGTGCGCAGCGACCGGTAAGCCTCGGCCGCTGCCGACGCCGGTTCCGACAGTGAGATCACGTTCGGCCCACCGTCGCGCGAGCGGCTGGGCACCATGGGCACGGTGGCGATCAGCGGCAGCTCCGAGCCGGCTCGGGCGAGGTCATCGGCATCCTGGATGGAATCATCGAAGTAGTCCGCCAGTGCCACCGCGACGGCGCCGAGCACTGCGCCGGCCAGCAGCGCCAGGATCACCGCCGTCACCGGTTTGGGCGTCGCGGGCGACGCCGGGGGAGTGGCGGCCGCCAGCAGTGAGGCGCCCCCCGAGCCGATCGACGCGCCGAGCTGCAAGTTGTCGAGCTGCTTGGTCAGCGAGTCGCGTTGCGCGGCGAGCGTTTGGCGCAGCGTCACCGACGTGTCGTCAGAGCTCGACGCCGGCTCCGGACCGAGCGCTTGCAGCTGAGCTTGCAGCGTGGTGAGCTGACCTTCGATCTGGTTGGCGGCGGTGAGCAGGTTGTCGACCGTGGTGGTACGCAACAGGTCGAGGTAGGCGTAGGCGTAGGCGTTGGCGATGTCAGCCGCCTGCCGGGCGTCGGGCGCGGTGGCCTGGACGGCCACCACGTCGCTCAGACCTTCCGCCGCCGCCGACGCGTGCGGCGCCTGGCCCAGCAGGGTCCGTACCTTGCCCTGCACGGCCCGGCCGGTGATGAGCTGCGCCTGGGCGTCGATGATCCTGCTCTGATCCTGGCGCTGGCCGTTCTGCGGGTTGAACGGCGCCGCTCGGTTGCTGACGCTCAGCAGAAGCCGAGCGGTGCCTTGATAGGTGGGCGCCTGCAGCGCCGTGCAAACGACGGCCACCCCGACACAGGCGAGCACCGGAGCGGCAAACAGCAGACGCCGCCGCTTCAGGGCCTGCACCCATCGGGTGAACCTGGGCCGCCGCTGACCCATCGTCACCGACATCGCTGTCAGAGTATCGCTGCCTGGCCTAAGCCCCCGGGGTCGGTCACGCGGTGACCAGTGACTGTGGCCATGGCAGCAATCGGACGTAGACCGCGTTGCCCTGGAGCCCCAATCGGCTCCCGCCGTGACGTGGCCACGCAGCACTAGTCTCCTGCGCCGTGACCGTCGCAAGGAGCGCCCCTCGGGTGAGCGCTCGGCGCCAACGCGTAGCCACGTGAGCCGTTCTCCCGCCACGTATCGGGAGCGAACCTATGGCAGCCCACACTGGCTGGTTCGTTACCCCCATCAGCGCCGTATGGCGATCGCCGTGGATGCGGTCATCGCGGAAGCGCCGCAGGTGGTCCTCGATTACGGCGCAGGCGACGGGGAGCTTGTCGAACAGCTCGTAGCAAGCGGCGGCGTGGAGCATGTCGAGGTGATTGCCCTTGAGCCGCTGCCGGAGATGAACAGATCCATCACCGAGAGATTGGCGGCGTTGCCGGGTGAGCACCAGGTCCGGGTAGTCGACTCGGTCGGTTCCCTTGGTGGCCGTTCAGTCGATGTCATCACCTGTCTGGGCGTCCTCGAGCATCTTCCCTTGCCTGGGCGCTACCAGTTCTATGCGGACGTTCACCGCCTCTTGCGTGACGGCGGGTTGGTGCTCGTCGACGTGCCGGTGGAAGTAGGCCTTTCCCTTCTGATCAAGGATCTGGGCCGGCGGCTCCTAAAGGGCGACGTTCGTGAGTACTCGGCCAGAGAGATGGTTGCACTCGTGCTGGGAAGGACGGCCTGGGACCCGGGCCGCTATGACCCCTCAGCCTCAGAAGGGTTCATCGTTCGCCATCGCGGTTTCGACCATCGCCTCCTGCGGCGCGAGTTGGAGACCCAGTTCCGGATCGAGCGAGTCATCAGGTCGCCGGTCGCAGCCCTCCCCGCCTCGCTTGGCAACCAAGAGGTCTTCTACGCCTGCCGACGCCTAGTCGGTGAGCTGCGCGATGTTCAAGGGCACGCCACACAATTCCAGAAGCCCGCCAGCGAGCCATGGCAGTCAGGCATCCTGGCATGGGTCTCGCGTGTCGAGGGTCTGGCGTGTGCCGTGCTCAGAGCACTTGGCCACGGCGGCGACCGAACCAGGCGGCGTCGGGGTCGAGAACCTTGAGCGCCCGGGCGGGAACTCCCCCGTAGAGCACTCCTTGTTCTTCGAGCCCCGGAGTGATCACTGCTCCGGCAGCCACCAACGATCGGTCAGGCACCCGGCTGCCGGCCAACAGGATGCAACCCGTGGAGACGAGGCAATGGGCGCCCACGTGCACGGGCGCAGTGCGCTGCTCCGCACGGTCGAAGTCGATGGCGTGCGTCAATACCTGGGAACGCATACCGCCGATGACCGAGAAGTGGCCGATCTCGACAGTGTCGCTGCAGTCAACAACGTGGCGCTGCGTGAGGGCTGATTGCTGGCCCATCAGGAACTCAGGGCGCCTCTGCGGCGAGTGGCGGAACCAGGAGGAAGCCCTAGGAGCGGCGCTCACCCAGTTAAACGCACCGATCCCAGCTCCGGCTTCGAGACGGACCAACTCACACCCCTTGATGACGTTGAAGTGTGACACAACGACGTCCTTTTCGACTACCAAGCGGTCGACCAAGATGAGACATACACCAATGCGCGCACTCGGATGAACGGACCAGCCAAACAATCGATTGTAGACCAAACGCTTGAGAGTCTGTGGCAACACCGCACTCACCATTGCCAGGAGCAGTCTCATGCGGGTCCAGGGCCGACCGTCATCGGCACGTTCGTCACGCGGTCTCCAGCCAGATGCTGGACGGAAAATGCGACGAGCCGAGGGGGGCGGTGGCCAAGCCATGCGGCGTCGGCGCCGGCCAATAGTCGGGAAGCAAGGATCGCAAGTCCGCCTGGCGCTCGTGATGCAGCGCTGACAGGCAGCAGCGGACCCGGAGGTGGTCGTTGTTGGTGAGCAGCGCGGCGAGCACCACGGTCTCTTGCCAATCGAACGGGTCCCCGAGCACGAAGGGACTGAACAGGAACGGCAGGTAGATGTCGTGGATGTGGATGAACACCCCGGCGGCGAGCGACGGGAGCACCTCGAGGTAGAGGTACGGAAGCTCGGAGCCCGTCCGAACCGCGTGGGTGGAGTCGATGAAGAGCAGATCTCCTGGGCTCAACTGGGTGAAGGTCTCGAGCGGCACCTCCTGGCACGGGATCTCCCAGAGGTCGATGTCCGGAAGCTCTCGCAGGCCGGCACGAGCGAACGGCTCGATGCAGGTGACCGCGGTCCGCACCGCGCCCTCGTTGGCGTTGGTTGCGCTGGCCGCCACCGCGGTCGCTGTCGACACGCCACATCCCACTTCGATCATCCGACGAGGCTTCTGGGCTCGTAGGAAGCAGTACAACACCTGTGACTCGATGGGCCCGTACCCGGGACCGAAGACTCCGGTGCTGGCGGCGCGGTACGCCTCCAGGCCAACGACCTCGCCAACATGAGCGGCCGTCATAGGTCGAAGCCAGTCGAGCTGGGCGTCAAGGTCCCACTCGATGCCGCGAGGCTGCACTGGCCGCTGCCATAGCGAACGATGGCTCCGAAGCCAGCGTCGGTCAGCGATGTTCGAGTAGTAGTGCAACGGTTCGATGTGGATGCCGGCCAGCTCGGTCGCGGCGTTCACCCGAGGCAGGGCCTTCTTGAGCGATTCCCGAAGGGGCACGTGGTTTGGCTCCGAGCTCTTATGGGATGGGGACTACTCGGTCTTGATGGCGATGCGCCCGGTGTAGTCGATGCGCTGCAGCAGGAGATGCAGACCCTGGCTCGCCAGGTACTCATCGACCGCTCGCCGGCTTCCCTGCCAGTGGCCATAGTCATCGAGGATGAGAACGCCTCCCCGTTCCAAGCGCGGGAACAGGTGCTCCATCTCATGCTTGGTGGACTCATACCAGTCGGTGTCCAGGCGAAGGAGGGCGATGTGATCAGGGGCATGGGTGGGCAGCGTCTCCTCGACTCGACCCTGCACCAGATGAATCCGCTCGGGCGGGTAACCCGTGCCGATGAGGTTCGCTCGCACCTCTTCGAGGCCCGCCGCGCACCAACCGGATGAATCGGCTGCAGCATCTCGCCACACGGAGCCCCCTTCGGCCGGTGCACCCGAGAAGTCACGGTCCTCATCGGACGGTGCGGTCATGCCATCGAAGGTGTCGAACAGGTATAGATCGCGGTCAAGGGTCCGTTTCGTCTTCAGGCTCAACGCCGCGGCCATCATGCTGCCGCCTCGCCACACGCCGCATTCGACCAACGCTCCCTCGATGCCGGCGTCGACCACATGGCGAACACCCTGCACCAAGGACTGCACGCGCAACGGGCCGGTCATGGTGAACGGGGCCACGGCACGAACGACGGCTTGCTCGTCAGCGTCGAAGTCCGCCGGCACATAGCGCACGAGGTCGAAACCACTGCGGTGCAAGACCCGGCGAGCGGCTGCGAGCTGCCGGTGGAGGAACGCCTTCACGTCGGCGCTCACTCGATCTGGCATGTGGCGTGGGACTGTACCGCTCGGCTGGGCACACGAAGGTTGGCCAGCTGGCGTCATCCCCGATCGGGAAGGGGACGACAGATGGCATCATGACGGCGATGAAGCAGACCGCCACGAAGGGAGAGGCCGACCGGCCTGATGCTGCGTGGCAGAAGCTGAGTCAGCGCTACGCCGACAACGGGCCTCTTTGGTCGATCTACCACGTGCTGTCTCGGAGCTCGGGCTGGCTCAGCCGCTACTTCGAAGCCAAGAGCCGAGACCTCGAGCGTTCCCGCGGCAAACCGGGGGTCAACACCGTCGCCTACAACAGAGCAGCTTGGAGCGATCACGATTGGAGCCGCGGAGGTGAAGAATGGTCACCTTCACCGGAGTGGCGCGAAGCAGTGATCCGGGAGTTTCTGCGACCGAACCGGGCCCTTGGGGATGCCGTCGTCGAGATCGGCCCCGGGGCAGGTCGTTGGACCGGAGAGCTGCACCGGCAAGCCGAACACCTTTACCTTGTGGACATCATCCAGACCACGCTGGACATCTGCAGGGGCAAGCTGGCGCCCGCTGGCAACGTGTCGTGCATCCTTTCCGACGGGTCGTCACTGCCCGGCGTCGCCGATAACAGCATCGACTTCGTCTGGTCCTTCGACGTGTTCGTGCATGTCGCCCCTGATCATCAACGGCGGTACCTCGCGGAGTGTGCCCGGGTCATGCGACCCGGCGCCAAGGGAGTCATCCATCACTCCGGCGACGGCGGGATGCGAGGAGGGTGGCGGTCGCCGATGACCAGCGAGCTCTTCAAGGAGATGCTCGCCGAATCCGGCCTGCATGTGCTGCGCCAGACGGAGAGCTGGGGCCCCGAGGGCGAGTTCCGGTGCACCGAGCCCGGTGACGTCGTCACCCTCTTCGAGGCATGACCGCGGCCAGTCCGCCTCTCCGGATCTGCCACTACTACGCACGAGCGTTCGAACACCGATCGGGGGTCACCGGGGCCATCGCCTCATGGGCCGCCGCTCAACAGGCCGCCGGTGACCAGGTGACGGTCCTGGGAGCAGAGGCGCCGTGCCCGCAGCCGCAGCCATATCCCGAGGGTGTCGAAGCTCGAGCGATCAGCCACCTCGGTCATGGCCGGGCCACCTGGGTCCCGCGCCACACAGGAGATGAGCTCGTCGGCCAAGACGTCCTCGTGCTCCACGAAGGGTGGACGCCGAGCACCACCGTCGCCGCCCAAGCCGCTCGCCGCCACGCCGTGCCCTACCTCGTCGTTCCTCACGGCGTCTATGAGCCCGATTGGGTCAAGCTCCTTCGAGCCCCGCGAGCCCGGTCAATCGCTGAGCGGCGGGTGTTGGGAGCGGCGGCTGGCGTGCATCTCTTCTTTGACAGCGAGGTACCGGCAATCCGCTCGCTAGCCCCCGACACGCCGGTCCTCATCGCGCCCACCGGTTATGACCTTCCGGCCCGCACGTGGTCGGGTGGTGGCGGGAATCTCTTGTGGATCGGGCGGTACTCGATCCACCACAAGGGACTTGATCTCCTTCTTCAGGCTCTTGCTCGCCTCCCCCGAGAATCACGGCCGAAGCTCATGATGCGGGGTGAGGACGAGCTCGATGAGCGCCAGAGGGTCGAGGAGCTCGTGGAGCGCTCTGGGCTCCGGGACTGGGTGGATGTCGGGGGACCGGTCTATGGCGAAGAGAAGACCGACCTCTTGCTCTCCTGTGCCGGCTATGTGCAGCCGTCGCGTTGGGAGTGCCACTCGCTGGGACTGCTGGAAGCGTTGGCCCACGGCGTTCCCACCTTGGTGTCATCCGAGATGCATGTCGCGCCTGCTCTCGCTGCCTGCGGGGCGGCCGTTGTCGTGTCGCTGGAGCTCCCGGAACTGGCTGACGGACTGGTCACCCTTGCTGCGGGCGCGCCGGCGACAGGACACGCCGGCCGCATCTACGTCGCCGAGAGGCTGAACTGGGATGTGGTGATCGGCCACTACCAGCGAGAAGTTCGAGCACTGCTCGCCACCGGTCAGCCGACATCTTCTGGTGACGATGAGCGACGCCGGGTCAGCGATGCTCATCGCTGAGGCGGAGTGGATCGGCTCCATCCTGAACGATCTTCCCAACGATGCCTTCCCACTGGCCAACATCGGCTGCCAGACCGCTGAGTTCCGTGGACGGACACAGCCCTGGATCGATGAGTATGTCTTTGCCCCATTGGCCGCTCAACAGAAGCGGGTGGTGCACGTTGACGTCCGCGATGAGCCAGGGGTCGAGGTGGTCGCCGACCTCATGTCAGCCGAGGGGATGGCTACGCTGCGCACGCTGGGCGCCCGGACGTTCCTCTGCAGCAATCTCTTGGAGCATGTCGAGGACCCGGTGGCGGTGCTTGACCGGTTGATCGAGGCGGTCCCACCCGGCGGCTACCTCATCCTGACGGGTCCGCACCAGTTCCCGTACCACGCCGATCCGATCGACACCATGTTCCGCCCCAGCTCCCAGGAGATGGGTGCGCTCATCGGGGACCGGCTGGCCATCGAAGAGGCCACCGACCTGCAGTGCCGGCGCCTCGGGTACTACTTCAGCCGCGGCCGGTTTGGGCGCCTTCGCTTGGTCGCGCGGCTGGTCGCCTTCTTTTACCGACCTGCACATTGGCGTGAGCGGCTCCATTGGGTCGCTCGCCGGTCCACGCAATACTGCCTGTTCCTCCGGCGACCTCTGCTCAGCGGGGGTGCCTGAGGTGACCGCCCACCGGTTCTCGCAGCCAACTGCTGAGGTCGGCGTCGAGCCCACCGAGCAAGAGAGTGCCGGCCCTGGGCCAGTCTGGTTCGATGGGCTGGCGGTAGGAACGGTGGTGGGCCTGCTCACCTGTCTCGTCGGGCCGCTCATGATCCTTTTGCTGGCCCGGCCGCTGTCGCCCGGGTCTCCTCCCTCCTCGACGGCCGTTGTGGCCCAGTTGCTGGTGATCGTTTATGCGGGGGTCCGCCTCGCTGGCATCGCCCTTCGAGGTCGGCCCACGATCTTTCGCCTCACGTTCTGGGTGTTCGTGTACGTGTGGATGGGCATCGCTCCCCTCGCCCAGTTGCTGGGGCGATCTTTTCCTCCGTTGGCACCCGGGTATTTCAGCGACAGCGTGACGATCGAGGCCACGGTCATCGTCCTGGTCGGCATCGTCGCCTTCGATGCCGGCCGCTACCTAGCTGGTCGACGACCGCGTTCGGTCGGCCTCGGCAGGGTGTTCGGGAGCCGGGAGATAGTTCCCCGGCGGTCCATCGTGCTCGCCGTGCTGGTGATCCTGACCAGCCCGTTCTTCGTGGTCAAGCTGGGGGGTCTCCAGAACCTGTTCGTGAGCAGGGCGCACTTCCAGACGACCCTGGCCGGCGGATTGTTGCCCGAGTCGGACAAGAGCTTCGGCGCGTTCACGGTCGTGTTTGCGGAGGTGCCCGCGTTCGCAGCCCTGTTCACGATGTGGCAGGCGCTGAAGACGAAAACGCTGAATCCCGTTCACCGTCGAGCGATACATCTGCTACTGCCGTTGGTTGTGGGTGTGAACCTGCTGTTCAACAATCCGATCATCACGTCTCGTTACTGGTTCGGGACGATGGCTCTCGCCTTCGTCTTCATGGGTGGTTGGATCCTTCGTGCTGCTCTTGTGCGCGCCACCGTGGTCGCCGCTGTTGTCGCCGCCTCACTGGCCTTTTCTCACGCTGACTACTTCCGCACGACGGGTGGCCATGTGACGAAAGTAACCCCCATTGAGACCTTCCAGATCGGCAATGACTACGACGCGCAGCAAGAGGTGCGCGCCACTGTCCTGTACACTAACACCTTCGGCCACACCATTGGCCGCCAGCTGCTCGGTCCTCTCCTGTTTTGGTATCCCCGCAAATTCTGGCCCAACAAGCCAGAGGACACCGGCATTGTTCTCGCCAAGTTCCGGCAATATCCGTATACGAACGTCTCCGGCCCACTATGGTCGGAAGCCTTCATCGACTTTGGCTATCCGGGGGTGGTCATTTATCTCATGGCACTCGGAAACTTCACCGCCGCGCTGGATGAGGAGTTCATGCGATGGAAGTGGCGGGCAAATCGCCTCAACCTGGCGGTGCTCTTGAGCGCCATCTTCGCGGCGTACCAGTTCATCATCCTGCGTGGTTCCCTCCTGCAAGCCATGGCTCAGTCCAGCGTGGTGGTATTCGTCTTCTTGTTGTTGTCTCGGCGACGACGCCAGCCCGCCATAGGCGGATCGATCCTCGACGACGCGGCTATCACACCGGCTGCGAGGTATCGATCGACACCGAAGCTGGAAAGCCGCGATGCCCCCGCCGCGCCGCTGACCTGAACCGCAGGCGCTCGTGCACCGGGGGCTCCAGAGTCACCGCTAGCTCACGCTTCATGGGCTGCACCCCTTCGCCGAGGGCCCGGCCAAACTGGGCATGCCAATCGGCGACGGCCACGACGGCGGCGATGGCCATGCCCCACGCGGACCCGCGTGCGCCCCAACCCCATTCCCCAGCTACCCCCAAGGCCAGGAACAACACCGTGAACCGCAAGCACACCCCGAAGCTCCGGTGCGCGGCGGCCAAGGCCCGCAGCCCCACGATCTGACCCAGGCAGACCCCGATCGCCGCGTACTGGACCCCGAACGGCAGGAGCAGCGGACTGGTGAGGTGCCATGTGTCGCCGAGCGCGGCCCTGCCGAGCGCGGCAGGGAGGAAGATCAGCGCTGCTCCATAGCAGGCCGACACCAGCAGGCCACCGGTGGAGGTGATTCGGCACGCAGCCCGAAGGCGGCTGGGTTCTTCGTGTGCCATCCGGGCGAGCTCGGCGAGAAGGCCCGTCAGGCTGGCGGCGAAGAGCAGGTTGAGCGGACCGAACAACACCGGGGCACCGCGCAGCGCCCCAACGTCGATCGGTCCGCTGATGACCGCCACGCCCACCAAGGTGAGCTGCACCGCTCCGCTCGTGACGAGGACCTCACCGAGGAACCGGCCGCACAAGGCCCGGTTCAGCCAGAAGAACCGGATCCCTGGCGCCACGCGGGGAAGGATTGCGGTTGTGGCGAGCACCACGATGCTGGCGACCGTGCCGGCCACTGCCCAGGCCAGCACGAGCCATGCCACCGATGCGTGTCCTGCTGCGATCACCACTCCCATGGTCACGCCTTGCCCGACCGTCCACAGCAGATCGTTCCCGAAGGCACGCCGCGGCCGTCCCTCGGCGAACGAGACATAGCGACACACGTCCTGGAGCACCAACGGAACCAGCAGCGCACCGAGCGGGACCAAGGCGCTCCGCAGTGAGCCGTCCGTGAGCGTCGCCGTCCCCAAAGCGATGATGGTGGCCCCAAGTCCGAAGGCCGTCCCGAGGCCGAGGGCGTCACGAACTACTCGACGCTGTTCGGCGGGGCTGTTCGCCGCCGCCCGGGCGAGCAGGAGTGGCTGGCCACAGGTAGCTCGCACCACCAAGATGGCGAGGGTGTAGGCGGTGATGGCGAGCGCGAACCCCCCGAACTCCCGGCCAGAAACGGTACGAGCCACCACCACGGTCAAGGCCAGATTGGTTACGCTCGAGAGCACCTGATCGCCGAGGTTCCACCCGAGCGACCGCGCTCGTGGTCCCCTCCACGCCGGCCGCAATGGGGCTATCGCCTGGCCACAGCGGCGATCCGGTACCCGAGCAGGTTCCCAAAGCGCTGTTCCAACCTCTTGTAGAAGCGGCCGCCTGAAGGAGGTGTCCACCACTTCCGAACGTACGGCAGGTTTCCGAGCACGCTCCCCTGCTGGCCGGTGACGTCCACCCGCTCGAACCCGACACCCTCCAACATGCGCCGCAGGCTGTGAGCGGTGAAGAAACGGATGTGAGGGTCCCGCCAGGGCGTCTCTTTGGAGGTCAACGGATCGCCCAACGGGTCGAACAACCCGAAGCCCAACTTCACTCGACTCCGCCAGTATGCGATGTTCGGCGTGGTGGCGACGAGAACGCCACGAGGGCGCAGCACTCGTTGCGCCTCGGCGACAGCCGCATCCGGTTCGAACAAGTGCTCCAGGACATCGATGCAAACGACGGCGTCAAATGAGTGGTCGGCGAATGGAAGGACGTGGGCGGAGCCCACCTGCAAGACCCGAAGCCCCCGTTGGCGGGCACGGCACAAGGCAGCCAGGGAGATGTCAGCACCCAGGTGCCGATATCCGTTCGAGGCGATCCATGTTCCCGCGGTGGCCCCGTCACCGCAGCCGAGGTCGAGGACCCGTCCCTTGTCGGGGAGGACGTCGGCTAACAAGCATTGCAACTCCGGCCAGGTCTGGCCGTCCATAGCACGGGCGTCGGCGTCCCAATAGTTCTCATAGAAAGTACTGCTCATCCTGAGCGAGTCTTTCTCAGGAACACGTACATCGTGGCGCCCAAAGCCTCAGGCGTCAGTCGAAACAGCAAGCGCACGAGAGCCCAGACGGCGTGCCAATTTGAGAAGTAGGCCGGCTCGTTGTTCATCGTGTAAATGAAGTGCTCGAAGTCTGTCTTCGGAAAATACTTGCGCAGGGCGGCCGGACTGTTGAGGCGATATGCGGTCGGAAAGGTGTCTCGCTCTTGCTTGCCGGGCTGGAACATCCGGAGCAAGGGTGTGTGCCACCGATTGGGCAGCACGCGGGCCCCGACGCCGATGTAACCCCATCGGTTGGGTGTGCGGGCACACAACCAGCCCCCGGGGCGAAGCACGCGGCTGAGCTCATGCGATGCCCACGTCGGGTCGGTGATATGCTCGAACACGAAGTCCGCCACCACCAGGTCGATCGATTTCTCTGGAAGCGGTAGGCGGGTGCCCGGGGGAATCACCTCAGCCCGCGTGAGACATGGGTTCTCTAAGACCGACTCGTCCACATCGATGCCGATGACCTCAGCGGCGGAGTCCTTCAGGCGGCGAAGGTTTCGGCGAAAGAGGACCGGATCGTCAAGGAATGCGCCTCGACCGGCACCGAAGTCGAGGACCTTCGCTTCAGGGCTTAGGAGGGCGTGCACGCGCTGGTAGAACTCGACCGTGCCGTCCACCCGGCTGAACCCTCCAGCGCCGACCTCTGGATACCAACGCCGCAGTGGGTGATGAAGACGCGAGTGGTCAGGCTGCGACGACACAGCGGGCGAGGCTAGTGCTCGCCCCAACTGGCACTGCGTTACCGTGCCGGCATCGCCGCCGTCTCCGTCCTTCTTGTCGGGTCAGACATGACCCACCTTTACTTCGACGCCTCCTCCCGGATGCGGCCGCGGGATGACCGGTTCACTTGGCGGCCGCCGGCGTGACGCCAGTCGGTCGGCGCCTGTCGCGCGTCCTAGTCCACGACTTCTCGGGTCACCCCTCGCAGGTCCAGCTCAGTCGGGAGCTCGCTCGCCGGGGCCTCGAGGTGTTGCACGTGTACTGCAGCTCCTATGTCACCGGGCGGGGACGGTTGGCCACCACGCCCAACGACCCGGAATCACTGTCCATCCAACCGGTCGGCCTCGACGGAACGTTCACCAAGTACAGCGCCCTCACCCGGGTTCGCCAGGAGGCGCTGTACGCCAAGCGGTTCCTGAGGGTGGTGGCATCCTTCGAGCCCGACCTGGTCATAGAGAGCAACGACCCCCTTCTCGCCAAGTGGCGAGTGGCGCGGGGCCTTGATCAGGCTCGCATCCCGTGGATCTTCTGGTTGCAGGACCTTTACAGCGTGGCCATCGCCGGTGAGCTCCGCCGCCGCCTGGGTGCTAGCGGTTCGGTTCTCGGCCGATTGCCGCTCGCCGCCGAGGCGGCCCTTCTGCGCCGTGCCGCCGCGGTGGTGTCCATCACGCCGGACTATGACGCGCAGCTCGACCGTTGGAACGTGTCGGCGTCGCGGCGCCGGGTCATCCCCAACTGGGCGCCGGTCGAGGAGATCACGCTCCGACCCAAGAGCCGTGCCTGGCCAGAGGCCCACGGCGTGCACAGTGACCATGTGGTCCTCTACGCCGGCACATTGGGCCTCAAGCACGACCCTGCCCTGCTGCTTCGCCTGGCTGAGGAGCTGGCCGACCGACGAGCGGCCGTCGTGGTGGTGTCGGAGGGCGCGGGCGCCGACTGGCTCCTCGAGCACGGAGCTCAACAGGCCAACCTGGTGGTGCTGCCCTTTCAGCCCTACGACGAGCTGCCCGAGATGCTGGCTTCCGCCGACGTGCTGCTCACCATCCTCAACGGTTCGGCGGGGGTGTTCTCGGTGCCGTCGAAGCTGCTCACCTACCTGTGCGCCGGTCGCGCCGTGGTGGCGGCCGTCCCGGCGGTCAACTTGGCCGCCCGAGTGCTCGGGGAGTCAGGCGGAGGGGTGGTGGTGGAACCCGACTGCTGTGGTCAGCTCGTGGCCGCGGTCCGAGATCTGCTGGCCGATGACGACCGGCGCCTCGGCATGGGCCAGCGGGCCCGGGCCTTCGCCGAGGCCAACTTCGACGTGCGGGCGGTGGCTGAGCAGTTCCTCGATCTGATCAACCAGAGCCGCTCGTCACGGACTCCTATGCGAACCTCCTACACTTCGCCGTCGTAACTTTCCGCTGTGGCACCCGAGGAGTGATGTGAAGGCTGAGCGTCTCATCCTGGTCACGGGGGCAGGAGGGTTCATCGGGGGCCACCTCGTTCGTCGCTTGCTCGACGAGGGCGCGGCGGTGCGGGCCATCGACATCAAGCCTTTCGACGAGTGGCACCAGCACGACGCCCGCTCCGAGGCCCGCATCGCCGACCTCACCCGCAAGGACGCCTGTGACGAGGCCATCCAAGGGGTTGGCACCGTGTTCAACTTGGCCGCCGACATGGGCGGCATGGGGTTCATCGAGAACAACAAAGCGCTCTGCATGCTGTCGGTGCTGGTGAGCACCCACATGCTCTTGGCCGCCCAAGAAGCAGAGGTGGAGCGCTTCTTCTACTCGTCCTCGGCGTGCGTCTACCCCGCCGACCGCCAAGAGTCCCCCAACGTCACGCCCCTGGAGGAGTCGAGCGCCTATCCCGCCGATCCCGAAGACGGGTACGGGTGGGAGAAGCTCTTCAGCGAGCGCATGGCCCGGCACTTCACCGAAGACTTCGGTCTGCAGACTCGGGTGGCCCGCTACCACAACGTGTACGGCCCCTACGGCACCTACACCGGTGGCCGAGAGAAGGCGCCGGCCGCCATCTGTCGCAAGGTGGTGGAGGCCATGCTCTCGGGCCGTGACACCATCGAGATCTGGGGCGACGGCAACCAAACCCGTAGCTTCACGTTCATCGACGACTGCCTGGAGGGCACCCTCAGGCTCACGGCGTCGGACCACGGCGAGCCTCTGAACATCGGCAGCAGCGAGCTGGTTACCGTCAACGAGCTGGTGGAGCTGGTGGAGAAGGCGTCGGGCACATCGCTGCGCCGGAGCTACGACCTGACCGCACCCCAAGGCGTCCGGGGTCGCAACAGCGACAACACCACGGTGCGCGAGGTGCTCGGTTGGCAGCCGTCCACCCGTCTCGAGGACGGCATCGAGCGCACCTTCCGATGGATCTACGACGAGATGGTCTCCGCGTAGTCGCACTCCTCGCCGCGGCGAAGGGTCCAGCCCCGCGAGACAGCGCGAAATCGGCGGAGGCGCGACCGACTGGCCAGTTGACGTCGTGTTGGGGAGCGCTCTAGGGGGATGCTCAGGTGGTTGCGGCAGAGCGCTTCTTGCGGGCGACCACCAAGAAGAGACCGCCGACGGCGAGCAACCCGAGACCCATGTTCACCAACGGCCGGCTGTTGGCACCCGTGCGAGGAAGGGTGCCGCCCGTGGTTCCGGTGGTGCCGGTGGTCGTGCCACCCGTGCCGCCAGTGCTAGCGGCGCGGACCGTGATGGTGCTGGAGAGCACCACGCTGCCGCAGGTGCTGACGATGGTGTGAGTGCCAACCGTGGCGTTGGTGGGGATGGTCACCCGCTCGGTGTAGCTGCCCATGCTGTTGGCGACGGTGGAGCCGACCGGCGTGGTGTCGAACCGGGTGGAGACCTTGGAGTTGGCGGGACAGCCGGTGCCCGACACCGTGATCACCTGGCCGGGAGTCACCACCGTGGCGCTCAGCGTCTGGGTGGCGTTCGGTTGGTACGTGGCCGGAGGAACCTGGGCCGAGGTGGGACCGGCCAGCAAGGCGAGAATGCCCGCCGTGGCCACCGCAACGACCGCCAATGTCCGCTTGATCATGAGCTTCCCCTCGCAGAATCCGCCAACCTGGCGCACTAAGCGGTGCATTCTGCCGGCTCGTCGCGCAAAAGTCCAACACCATGAGCCAGCACGGCGCTCAACCGTGGCCGAACGGGACCCGGAGCCGCACGACGCCGCCCGTGAGCAGGGTGTCGGCCGACCCCACCGAGGCACCGACCGTCCCGACTCGAGGATGGTCGGTGGGACCGGTGACAACCGGGTTCCTGGCGCGTTGCCCGCCCGGGGCGCTCACGTGCACGGTGAGGTGGTCGGGGTTGACCACAGGCTGGTCCAAGTAGACGAGGTGGTAGGCGGGCTGAGCGGCGAGCGTGCCCTCCAAGTCGATCTCGAAGGTGGCGGTCCCGCCGGGGGGCACGTTCACGAACACCCCATAGCGATTGCGACCCGACTCGATCTGGGATTCGGTGGCCACCGGCTGGCCGTCGAGCCGAGACGCCGTGGCCTCGAGGGAGCTGTACACCGACAGGTAGGTTCGGTTGGTCCCGGACGGAAGTCCGGCCTGATTGCTGATCGTGTACGCGGGCAAGCCTTCGCCGGGCGCGGTGTTGTGCAGCGTGACGGTGACGGTGGAGCGGACCTTCCCGGTGGCGGGGTGGTACGCCACGTGGTCGTTCACGGCGCGGTCGAGGTAGGCGTCGATCTTGTTGGGGTTGCCGTTGGCGTTGGTCACCGACAGGTAGTCGCTCCCCTTGTCGAGGGCGGGGATGCCACCGGTGAGACCGAGACGACCGAGGAGCGGCTCGTCTCCTGAGTGGAAGCTGTAGGCGAGGATACGGTGGCGTTTGACCAACGGCGACAACGCGTCGGCGGCCACGCGGGGGCCTGGCAACTCCCGGCTGGTGAGCTGCTCGAAGGTGGCCCGCGACGCATTCTCCAGGTAGTCGACGCGGTTGGAGAAGTCCGTGAAGTACTGCTGCTTGAGCAGGAAGTCAGCGGCGTTGGCCGACGTGAGCGGCATGGACAGGCCCTCGACCGCCACGGGGCCGGTGAGCTTCAACAGCGCAGCCAGACCGTAGGGGTCCACATAGATGGCCCCATCGAGGGGCTGGCCGCCGGCTTGGGGATACAGGTCCCGGAGGCTGCGAGCGACGGTGGGGAAATCCTGGGTGCCGGTGATGTTGCCCGGGAACCGGGTGGGTTGGTAGTAGCGGTACCGCACCGGCAGGGTGTCCTGGTTGGGCAGGCTGCGGGCCTGGGCCTCGGCCTCGGAGCGGGGGAACAGGTCGGTTGAGCGGACCGTGCGCTCGAGGGTGAGCTTGCCGTTCACCGCCGTCAGCTCGCCGAGGTTGCCCATGAAGCCCCCGAGCTCACGGGTCTCGGCGGGAGTGGAGAAGAGCAGCGCGTAGCGGCGCGGGCCGTGGGCACCCAGCAGGTCGGGCGCGCCCTTGAGCACCTCGGTGGCCAAACGGGCATCGGTGGCCGACTGGCTGACCTGGCTGTTGAAGCTGTCGATCTGGTGGCGCAGCGGGGGGAGCAGCCAGGGTGATGAGACCGATCCCAGGTGTCCTTCCGCCCGGTCGAGGGACCGGCTGAGATCCGTCACCGGCCGCACATAGGACTCGAGGAGGGCCAAGTCGATCTGACCCTTAGATGCCCGCAAGCGGCGATAGTCGGCCACACGGGCGGTGGTCAGGGAGTGGCGAGCGAGGTCGGTCCCGGAGTTGGTGACGTCGACCACCGCGTTGGCTTGGACTCCGACCAAGGGCAGCGCCCGAGCCGGTTGGGCCCACCAGGCGCCGAGCGAACCTTGACCGTCGTGAAAGTTCTGCACGGCCAAGCCCAACTGGCGGATCGCTCCTGGCTGGTCACCGGCGCGGGCTGCTTGCAGCGCGGCGCGAGCGTGGCTGACGCCGCTGTCGATGGCGCTACGAGCCTTCATGACGCTGAGCCCAAAGGCTGCGACGGCGAGCGCCGCGGCCAGGAGGAGCACTTCCACGGCGTGGTTGATGCGGCGGCGGGAGCGCCTCCGATGCAGCTTGTAGCCCGACCAAAGGCAGGGGACCACGCCAGCGGCGACGATCGCCGCGGTGAGGACCGCCGGCAACCGGTGCGGGAGGCGCAGGATGAGCTGGCCGGCGATGAGGCCGACGATGCCTCCGGCGAGGCGCAACCGCCGAGGTGCGAACACTGCGAGGTACGCGAGAGCCAATCCAGCCACGGCTAGGGCGATGGGCACTGCACCGGTGCTGAGCACGCCCGCGACCCCGATGAGCGGGAACCACGTCCAGCGGCGGGCGGCACCGGCGAACCACACGATGCTGGCAGCGAAGCCGGCTCGCAGCACCGCGTCGGCGACGGCCAAGCCGCTCGGGTGGCCGGTGGCGGGAAGCGCCATCAGCGCGGCAACGGCGGCCAGTCCCGCTACGGCTGCTCGGCCGGCCGTTGGCGAGAGGCGTAGCAGCCCTCGAGGAGCCGCCCGGCTCGCTTCTTGTCTGCGGACGTCGGTGGTGGTCGCGGTCAGAGAGTCCGCCC
>JAABUQ010004945.1_pt1 | contig 21980 bp, 18 predicted proteins | sample 5560001 | NCBI WGS metagenome assembly JAABUQ01 (sample SAMN10711888, study PRJNA513371) | rock metagenome | isolation source: Antarctica rocks | place: Antarctica: Victoria Land, Finger Mt nord | collected 2015-12-18 | reverse complement strand
GGTCCATGTGGCGTGCGCTCCTGGCCGTGTGAGCAAGACACGACGAGCGTCAGCCTGCCACGTGCGACCCGTTCCTGTCACGTGCGACCCTCTTCCACGGTTGAGTGGGGTGGTACCCGCCCTCGATCCGTCGGAGGAAAAGCTGTGGGCAAAGTGTTGCGACATTCTTTTGTCTCTGGCGCTAGCTAGACTCGGGCTAGAGTCTCAAGTTATCCGATTACGTGGCGACTCCGCGGATGTTCTCGCGACGGGACAAGGATATACTCTTGTAGGCGATGCGAAGGCGTTTCGACTTAGCAGGACGGCCAAGAATCAAAAAGATTTTAAGATCGCGGCGCTTGACGACTGGCGACGAGAGAATACATATGCTTGTCTTGCAGGACCCTTGACCCAGTTTCCAAAGAAGCAGAGCCAGATCTACAAACAGGCCGTGCGAATGAACGTTACTCTGGTTTCGTATACTCATCTGTGCTTCCTTTTGCAGTATCCCATCATCGGCCCTCTAGAAAACCTTTGGAAGGTGGGTGTCGACCTCTAACACACTGGTAGCGCACAAGAGTATTGGGCAGCTGTTGACTCATCCGTGATGAGTATATCTAGCGCTCAGTCGCAAGCCTTGGACGAGATAAAACGGTTAGAGCAGGAGAAAATCCGTGAGCTAGGTGCGGAAGGGATTGCGTTCTGGGAAAACCGTATTGAACGCTACCAGAGCCTTTCGAAGGAGGAAGCTGTTCGGATGCTGATCGAATCTCAAAAGATTGACTCTAGGATTCAGACGATTAGGAGAGCAATTATATGAACTATTTCCCAGAACAGTACCTTGACGAGATAACCCTGGGCGATTGCATGCAGCATCTTCAGAATCTGCCGGAAGAGTCAATCCATTTGTGCGTATCGGATATCCCCTACGGCATCAACCTTGCCGAGTGGGATGTCCTTCATAACAATACGAACTCTGCTCTCCTCGGTCAATCTCCCGCGCAAATCGGTAAATCCGGGTTCAAGCGCCGAGGGAAACCGATAAATGGCTGGAATGCCGCGGACAGAAACATCCCTAGAGAGTATCAAGCCTGGTGCTCTCAATGGACTGACTTGCTCTTTCCAATCCTTAAAGAAGGGGCTAGTGTCTTTATCTTCGGCGCCCGTCGGACACTTCATCGAGCAATAGTGGCGTTTGAAGAAAGCGGATTCTTGTTACGCGACGTACTAGCTTGGGAAAAGCCAAACGCGCATCATAGAGCCCAGAGCCTTGAGAACCTGATACGGAACAGGGGTCTGCCTGACGTAGCCGACAAGTGGGTGGGTTGGAAAGTAGGGAATCTCGCGCCAATGTGGGAGCCCATTGCTTGGTTTTTCAAGCCTTATCGTCATACAATGCTCGATAACGTTCTCGATCATGAAGTCGGCGCTATGAATATCGACGAGTGTTTAGTCGACGGTCATAGCCCTACTAACGTTTTACGTTTTGGTTATGAAACAGGTGATAGACTTCATGAAACACAAAAGCCTCTTGCATTGATCGAGTATTTAGTCAAATTGACCACACGCGAAGGCCAACTTGTCCTTGATCCGTTTATAGGTAGTGGGACGACAGCTGTAGCCGCACGAAATGTGGGCCGTCACTTTGTTGGCTACGAAATCCAACCCGAGTTCTGGCAGATAGCAACCAATCGACTTCTTGTTGATGGTGAACCAACGAAGAAGCATACAACATCTGGAGCCTCAGACGCGAAGCAGTTGAGGTTGCTGGAAAGTCAAGACGCCTATGAGTTTGGCCGAGAAGAAGCATTTGCCATCGTGCCGTCCCACATGACCAACAGCTCTTCTGCAGTGATCGAGGACAAGCCAGTCGATTGAGACGGGCCGTAGGTCATGGAATAAGGGCGAATACAGTCATGCTCATAGTCCGCGCCCCGGCCAAGGTCAACCTGACGCTCGACGTGCTGGGACGCCGGCCCGACGGCTACCACGCGCTGCGCTCGGTGATGCAGACGCTGGAGCTGCACGATACGCTGGAGCTGACAGGGCTTGTCGAGCCCGCGATCGTCTTCGAGTGCGACGCGCCCGCGCTGCGCGGCGACGCCAATCTGGTGATGCGGGCCGCGCGCCTCTTGCGCGAGCACACGGGATATAGTGGAGGCGCACGCATCGTGCTGCGTAAGCGCATTCCTGTCGATGCGGGCCTGGGCGGCGGGAGCAGCGATGCCGCGGCAACCTTACAGGGACTGAGCCAACTCTGGGACCTCGATCTGCCACGCGACCACCTGGCGGAAATCGGCGCGCATCTGGGCTCGGACGTGCCGTTCTTCCTTTATGCGCCCACCGCGCTGGTCAGCGGGCGCGGCGAATATGTCGAGCCGCTGCCGCCCATCCCGCCCGTCCACGTGGTACTGCACAAGCCGGAGGGCGGCGTCTCCACGGCGCGCGTCTTCGCCGCGTTCCCGCCGGCGCGCTACGGCGATGGCAGCGGGACGGACCACCTGCTGGCGGCGCTACGCGAGGGACGGCCGGTCGAGGAGTGGCCCCTCGCCAACGGCCTGCAGGAGATCGTGACCGATCTCTATCCCGACGTTGCCGCCGCCCTGGCCCGACTGGCCGCGGCCGGCGCGCCGCGACCCATCCTGACCGGCAGCGGCTCGACCGTCTATGCGCTCTTTGCCGACCAGGACCAGGCGCGACAGGTCCATGACCGCCTTGCCGCCACGGGCCAAATGGCGATACTGACCAGTAGTGGCTAGCCACTAGCCACTAGCCACTAGCCACTAGCCACTCGTCAGGGCGATCTTGCGCGGGCGCGTGGACGCGGCGCGGGGCAGGGTCAGCACGAGGACGCCGTTGCCGAGCGTGGCCACGGCGCGGTCGGCGTCCACGGCGTAGGGCAGGCGCACGCGGCGCTCGTAGGGACCATAGCTCCACTCGCGCAGGAGGTAGTCCTTGCGCTCCTGGCCGGGGCCGCGCTCGGACGCGCGCAAGCGTAACTCGTCGCCCAGCACACTGATCTCCAGGTTGCTCTCCTCGATCCCTGGCATCGGCGCCGAGAGCACCAGCCCGTCCTCACTCTCGAAGATGTTGAGCGGGATGCCTTGTGGCGCGCCGGACCCGCCGCCCTGCCGCCCGATCAACTCATCGCCCGCGCCACTACCGCCATGATCACCGCCGCGGAAATACCAATCGAGCATTGTCTCCTCCTATATTCGCTCTATATTCGCTATCCACTGCTTGTCCGATCGTCGGCCCTTATCCCGATAGAATCGTCGCCGACGCGACGACACCCTGTTCGTCCGTTTTATCAATGGGACGTGCCCGATCTCGTGACAAGGGCATGGCCCATGCCAGCGTACGGGAAGCCCCAGGGGTAAGGGTCTGCGAAAAACCGCCGCAGCGATGGGAGAGGCGTCCCTGGGAGCGCCCGCGTTCCCAGGCCGACAATGCGCAGATCCTCGTCCCGGGGGTGAGTGATCGATGGGAAGAGCCGTTGAGCGGTTGCCCTTGCCTTACTGGTCCGCCAGCGTGGCCAGATCCTCGTCGGCGAGCCGTAGCGCCGCCGCGGCGGTGTTCTCTTCCAGGTGCGCCAGCGACGATGTTCCGGGGATCGGGACCATCATCGGCGAGCAGGCCAGCAGCCAGGCCAGCGCAACCTGCGCCGGGGCCACGTGGTAGCGTTGCGCCAGGTCCGCCAACGGGCCGTCATCCTGGCCGAGGGCGCCGATTGCAAGTGGGACATAGGGCATGAAGACGATGCCGTCGCGGGTGCAGATGTCGAGCAGGTCCTGCGCGTGGTGGTCGCTCAGGTTGTAGAGGTTCTGCACCGAGGCCACGGGCACGATCCGCCGCGCCTCGGCCAGTTGGGCCGCGTCCACGTTGCTCACCCCGACGTGGCGGATCTTCCCCTCGTCGCGCAAGACGGCCAGCGCCCCGACCGACTCGGCCAGCGGGACCGTGGACCCCTCCATATAGCGGACGTGGACCAGGTCGAGCCGCTCCAAGCGCAGGCGCCGCAGATCGTCCTCGACGGCGGCGCGCAGGTTCTCGGGCTCTGCATCGGGATGCCAGCTCCGGTCGGCGGCGCGCCGCGCGCCGACCTTGGTCGCAATCACCAGATCGGGGGGATAGGGATGGAGCGCCTCGGCGATCAGGCGGTCGGCGACGGACGGGCCGTCGTAGCCGGCCGTATCGATCAGGGTGACGCCGAGCGCGACGGCGCGCCGCAGCACGGCGCGGGCGTTGTCCGGGTCGGCCGGTTCGCCCCACACGCCCGGCCCCGGCAAGCGCATCGCGCCGTAGCCCAGGCGGTTGACCACGAGATCGCCGCCCAGCGTCACCGTCCCCGCCGCGGCGGCTGGCAGCCCCAGTGCGTATCCCGGTCGTGGTTGCTCGCTGGCCATCGGCTCCCCCTCCTTGACGATTAGTCGTGTTGCTGGCGCGTGCGCTCCAACTCGGCCCGTAGCAGAGCAACCTCGTCGACCAGCCGCTGCCGCTCATCGTCCATCGCTTTCTGTTTGTCTTCCATAGCCTTCTGGCTGCTTTCCAGGAAGCGCTGCCTGTCCTCCAGTCGCTGTCGCTCCTCTTCCAGTTGCTGTGGGGTCAGCAGCGGCGCGCCGTCTGGCTTCAGGGCATGTACCTCCATGCCCTCCACGACCAGGAAGAGCTCCAGCACGCGGCTCCACAATCGCCCCTGCCGGTCCGGCTTCCACGCGATGGAGCGTCCATCGGACGCGCGTCGGTATCCCTGCAACACCGGTTGGCGCGGCACGGTAGGTTCGGGGGCGAAGAGCACGTACTCCTGCATGCCTAGCAAGCGGTAGGTACGGCGCTTCTTGACCGTGTCCTGATAGACGCTCGACGGCGAGAGTACCTCTAGCACGAAAGCCGGGCACACGCCTTCCTCCTCCAGATCGTAGGAGTGCCGATAGCGGTCCTCGACGAACGAGACCAGCACGTCCGGCGCGACCTGGCCCTTGCGATTGAGACGGGGACGCGGATAGAAGATGGGCAGCATGCTGCCCACGTACCAGAGTAGCCCCTCGCGCTGGGCATGGATGCGCAGGCTCCAATACAGGGCTGTGGCCGAGCGGAGTTGCGGGTCGCCCATTGTCATCCAGGGGGACTCCTCGTCGTCGTCGGTGTCGTCCTCGACGGTCTGTAGGAACACCTCGTCTTCGGGGGACAGAGCTGGCATGTGGTAGAGTTGTTGTGCCATGGTCTCCGTTGTCCTTGCCATCCGCGGGTGAGATACGACCCTGTTGACGATTAGTATAGCACCAAGGGTGTCATTACAATTCACGCGTGGGAACGAGCGAACCCCGGCAAAAAGCGGGGGGCCAAAAGTGATGGTGATTTACCGGATGGACCACTTAGGCAGAATAGGGCGCCGCGCATCCTACCCCCATGGTTCGGGAGAGGGATGCGCGGCGCCTTGGAGGGGCCGTAACGGTTGTTCGCTTTAGCGGTGCGTCACGCGGTGGCCGTAGGTCGTCAGGGGGCCGCGGATGCCGATGCAGTAGGCGGGTACGGGGCCGGCGGGCCGGCGCGGCGCGGGGCGCGCCGGCGCCGGCGGACTCGGCGCCGGGTCGGCTTCGGCCACGACCGGTTGCGCTGCCGTGATCCGGACCACGATCGGCCCTCGCGCTTTGCTCTCGTGCAGGCGCGAAGCGATCAGCCCCGCCAGGTCGACCTGGTTGGCGGCGCCGGCCTTGAGGGTCACGCTCGTCGTTCCGATGGCCCGCGCGCCGGTCCCCTTGCCCATGCCGCGCAGGCTCACGCTCAGGCGGACCGGCGCCGTGACCGTGCCCGGATTGAACAGGTCGACCATGGCGCCGCTCGCCGGCAGCGCCAGCGTGTCGCCGGTGCGCGGGGCGACCACGCCGCTACTTGTGCCCAGCGCGTGGCCGCGTCCGTGCCGCGACGACGCGGCGCGGTTGACGATGCGCTGGCTATACACTGGCGTGTCGCTGCGCACCGTGACGCCGACCAGCGGCCGGCCGAACGTCAGCACGCTGAGATGCTTGACGGCGGAGGCGTGGGGGCCGAGCACCACCGTGAGCGTCTGCTGTTGCACCGCGCCGCCTCCGCGCGGCGTGGTGGCGAGGGTGACGCGCACGTGGGAGACCAGCGCCAGCGGGTTGCGCAACGCCAGGTCCTCGTCCACCGCCGGGATTGTGCTGGTGATCGTGACCGTGCGCGTGTGGCCAGCCTTGACGCGCACCCGGACCGTGCGGCGCAGGGTGTAGGGAGCCTGCCCGGCCGTGGCGGCGAAGAGGCGCAGGCGGCTGGACCCGCGCGGCGTGGGGCCGAGGTAGAACGTGCCCAGCGCGCTGAGGGCGTCGGCCGTGACCACCGGGTGCGTGCCGGGGGCGTAGACCAGCGTGGTGCGGGCCACGCCGCCGGTCGTCGTCGCGGCGGCGGGCAGCAGCGCGCCGTCGAGGGTGGTGAAGGAGAGGCCGGAGCCGTCGCGCACCGGCGCGCCAGCGTCGTCGGTGACGCGGGCCACGATGGCGACGCTGAGCAGGCCGTCGGGACGGCGGGTGGGGCGCCCGGCCTCCATGCTGACCACGCTGGCCTCGCCCGCGGTGACGGTGAGGGTGGCGCGGGCCATGCGCGTCCGCCCACTCATGGCCTGACGCGCGGTGACGACGATGGGGTACGTGCCGGGGCGCAGGGTACGGCTGGTGAACACGCGCAGGGTGGGGGCCAAGGCTCCGCTGCCAGGCGCGAACAGGTTGAGGTCCTCAGCGGATGTCCGCGCCAGCACGCCGGTCGGCGCGCTGACCGACAGGGCCACGTAGTCGGCGGGGCCGTGGGTGGCCGTGGCCCCCGTCGCCGGCCGCAGGGCCAGGGGGATGGTCACGAAGCCGCCCGCGCGCAGCGTGCCGCGCCCCGTGGCGAGGCTGAAATCGGCGGGCTGTTGCGGGGCCGTCCCCGCTGAAGGCGTTGCCGCCGTCAGTTGGGCCGGGGAGGCAGCGCTCTCGTGGCCCGAGAGGTCGTAGTCGGAGACCGTGGCCTGGTAGGTGACGCCGGTCTGAGCCTCGTTGAGGATGTAGCTGTGCGCCTCGCCGAGGTCGAGCGTGTAGGACTGGCCCGCCGGCATGGCGTCGGTGCGCCAGTGCAGCTTGTAGCCGGTGACGATGCCCGCGCGGGCCGGCGCCGACCACAGCAGGCTGAGCTGGCGGCCGGACTGCGTGGCCACCACGTCGCGCGGGGCGTCGGGCCGCGCCGCCTGCACCACCCGCGCCGCGCCGGTGGCGTAGCCGTTGACCTCCGGCCCCGTGCCGTTGTCCAGCGTGGCGTAGACATAGTACGGGCCGGCCGGCAGCGCGGAGGTATCCCAGGCGTAGGACCAGGCGCCGTCGCGCACGGGCACGCCCGTGGCGATCTGCGTGCCGGCGTAGTTGGGCAGGGTGTGCCCGTCGATGACCGTGGTGTAGTACAGCGAGACCGTCTGCGGTCCGGCGCTGGCGCCGGTCCCGTCTCCGGCCAGCGTGCCCGAGAGCGTCGCGGAGGGATCGGCGGTCAGGGTCTGTCCCGCCGCGGGGGCGTCCACGGTCAGGGCCGCCGGAGGGGGCTTGCCCTGCACCAGCAGGCGGTAGCCCTCGTCGCCGCGCAGGTTGCCGATGGTGACGTGCCACAGGCCGGCCGGCAGGCGCCGCAGGTAGAGCGCCTCGCTGCCCACGAAGCCGGGCGAGAGGTCGCTGGGCCGCGCCGTGTACACGGTGTTGCCCGCGCCGATCTGCTGGGGCGTGTAAGTCGTGCCGTCGGGGGCGGTCAGCGTGATGGAGGGCGCGCCGCGCCGCCAGGAGAGCACGAAGTCTGTGGCCGTCTGGCCAGGCTTGACGACGACGGGGACCACGACCTGCGCCGGGGCCAGCGGCTTGGCCAGCACGCGGACGCGCCGGATGGCCACCTGCCCGTCGGACAGACGCGCCAGCAGGTAGGCCGTGCCGTTGCCGGCGTCGATCAGGGTATAGTCGCCGGCGCTGCCGACGTGCACGCCGCCCGAGCTGTCGATAAAGACGTTCTCGGAGAGCGAGAAGAGGTCGCAGATGTCGGCGTCGAAGTAGCCCTTGATGCCGCGCACCGTGTCGCTGCCATGGCTGAACCGGCCGATGGCCACCCCGGCGGCGAGGGAGAGGCCGCAGGGCGGGATCAGCGTGGCAAAGGCGTCCTTGGGGATGTTGAGTGAGATGTCGGCGCTGGCGGTCAGCTCGGGGCCGTCGCCGTCGATCCAGATGTGGCCGTAGGCGTCGGCGTGGAAGCTGATGTCCTCGTTGACGTGGAAGACCAGATCGCTGGAGATCTCGGCGTAGAGGCCGGTCCCATTCTCGGCGTAGAGGCCGGTCCCATTATCGGCGTAGAGGCCGGTCCCATTCTCGGCGTAGAGGCCGGTCCCATTCTCGGCGTAGAGGCCGGTCCCATTAGAGGCCGGTCCCATTAGAGGTGTCGACCTCGGCGCCGTGGTGCGTCAGGCTGTTCTGGCAGACGTAGTCGTGCTGGGCGACCAGGCGCACGCAGAAGCCGCCTGCGATGGGCAACAGGGTGAAGAACGTGCCGCTGCCGCCGCTGCCGAAGTTGCCGTCGCTGGAGAAGGTGGCGTGCGCGGCGCCCTTGAACACGAAGCCGCCGTCGTCGGTCTGGAAGTCCAGGCCGACCTGGAAGGTGTAGATCGGCGCCCCGTGGTAGCCGGTAATGTAGATCTCGCCGTTGATGCCGTTGATCTCCAGCCCCGTCTCGTCGATGGGGATGCCGGCCCCGGCAATCTGCACGTCGAGCGCGGCGTGACGCAGGTTGGAGGGGTGGTCGTCGTCGATGCTGCCGATCTCGACCAGGGCGTTGAGGGAGCCGATCTTGGCCAGGCTGACGCTGCCGCGACCGATGATGTCGTAGGTGGTATGGCCGTTGGCGTCCTTGCCGAAGTTGAGGCAGCCGCAGCCGCTGACGCTGAAGCCGCCGGCGTTGATGGGCGGGAGGGGCAGGAAGGCGCCGCCGCCGGCCTTGCAGTCGGCCTTGATCGAGGCGACCGACTGGCCGGTGACCAGACCGGGGATGGTGAAGTCAGTGGGCAGGGCGGGCAGGTTGGAGAACTGGAGCGAGTGGCCGTCGTAGCTGATGTCGCCCACCGAGAGGCCGCCCTGGAAGATGGGCAGGTTGAGCATGGCATTGGTGACGGTGATGCCGCCCTTGCTGTCGAAGGCGATGGAATCGGCGCCGACGTTGAAGTCGGACAGCCCGATGGACAGCGGGTTGTTGGCGGTGCTGACCAGTTGGCCGCTGACCCGCCCGTCGAAGCCAATGGTCAGACCGTCCAGGGTCAGCGTCTTGCCGCCCAGGATATTGGGCAGCGCCAGCGAGACCGACGCCGCGCTGATGCCGCCGGAGACGAACGACAGGTCGGAGACCGTGAGCGTGGAGTCGAAGTAGCTTAGCGAGAGGGTCGAGCTGCCGTCCACGCTGATGGTCCCGCCGGTGATGTTGAAGCTCGGCGTGATCCGCAGGTCGCTGACGGAGAGCGTCTGGTCGCCCAGACCCAGCCCCGAGAGATCCAGCGTGGCGCTGCCGACGCTAAGCCCCTGGTTGCCCAGGCTGATGTTGTGCGCCGACAGGGTGAAGCCATAGGCGGACAGGCTGATGTCCGGGATGTCGATGTGCCCGTCGATCACGAGTTTATGCGTGGTGGGGTCCGTGGGGTCCGTGGTGATGGAGAGCGCGCCGGTCAGCACCAGCGGGCCGCCGTTCGGCCCCAGGTCCGGGATGGAGAGGCTGACCCCGTCGGCGTTGATGCCGTTGTTGTCCAGCGTGATCGTCTGCACGCTGAGGGCGAAGCCGGCGTAGGCCAGGTGGATATTGCTGACCGTGAGCTGGCCGGTGATCTGGAACTGCGGCGAGATGGCCAGCGAGCCGCGGAAGGTGATCGGCGTCTGGTCGGACGGGAACAGGTCTGGCGGGAGGGTCAGGCTGGCGTTGCTGATCACCAGGCCCCCGGTGTTGCTGAGGCTAATGCCGTCGCAACTCAGGGTGAAGCCGTCCTCGTTGATCTGGAGGGGCCAGTGCTCAGACTGACCGAGACGGCCAGCTTGGGAGAGACGGAGAGCGAGCCCACCAGGGTCAGCGACTGGCTGCCGCTGGGGAAGAGGGCGGCCGGCAGGGTCAGGCGGGCGTTGGCGGTGAGGCCCCCGGTGCTGCTGAGGGTGAAGCCGTCGCTGGCCAGGGTGAAGCCCCTCTTAAGGGTAGGTCTGGGACAACAGCAGCACACGGCGCGGGATGAACGGGTGGGGACATCAGGCGACGCGGGGAACAGCGGGAGCGGGTGGCAGCGGCAGGGCAGCGGGCCACGGGTCGGGGAGAAAACGGCCGCGCGGGAGCCGGCGTCCGCGCACCAGCGCCGCCAGGATGAGCACCACACCCCGGCGAAAGCAGCTCAGCAGGCGCGGACGGGTGCAGCGGGGGCGCACGGGGGCCAGATCGGGCACGCCGTCCCAGGTCACCGCCTCCAATCCACTCTCAGCGGCTCCGCCCGCGCGCACCACGGCGAAGGTGGCCACGGCCATGACCAGCCACAACCGGCTGGACCGCGCCGGATCGGTCATCTTGGTCTGGTGCCAGCCCCAGCCGCCCCGCTTGTAGTCCTTGAAGCCGCACTCGATCCAGGCCCGCATGCCGTACCACGCCGCCTGGGCTACGTCTGCCGGCAGGTCGGTCAGGATCAGCCAGGGATCGGTGTGCGGCTCCGTCCACTGCGCGACTAGGGTACAGGTCAAGCGGCAGGAGGAGGAGGCAAAGCACTCGACGGCCCCACTCCAGCCTGTCTCGCCGCGGCGCACCACCGTGGCCAGCGGCCGGACGCGCGTGCGGCCGACCGGGCGGTCCGGCCCCTGCTGATTGATGCGCAGGACGGGATGCCCGCCCGGCCGCTGGCTGGCCTGGGACAGCCAGCGCGCGTCCAGCCCTCGATCCGCCCGCACGATCACCAGCCACTCGGACGGCACCACCCCGTCGAGGCTGTTGAGCAACGCTTCCCAGGGCGGCTGCCACTTTCCCTTCGCGGTGGCGGGCGCCACCACCCACGCCACCGGGATGGCGCAGCCCCGGTAGACCACGCTGATCGCCAAGACCGTGAAGCGCTGCCCCAGCGTCGTCGCATCCAGCGCCAGGGCCAGCCGCTTCTCCCCTCGTGGCCACGACGCCAGCACCCCGCGCAGCAGCGGCGCGACACAGGCCCGCACGTCTACCTCCTGCCGCTTCCGTCCCCGCTTGTCGGCGGCATCGTAGCACCATTCGCGCATCTGCTGCCGCTGGGCCCCGTACGTGCGCCCCAACAGGCGCGCTAGGAACACCGCCACCGTCGTCAGCCCGCACGATTGCGTCACCATCATCCCAAAGCTCCACGCCGCCACCACCCGCGCCTGCGCCGACGTCAGCACCGGCAACGCGGTTGACACCTCCCGCTCCCCCTGCGATACTCCCTCTGGACAAGACAGGCGCCGCTCCTTTCCGAGGGCTTCTTTGCACTGTCCATCCTAAGCACATGACCATAAGTTCGGCATGTTTTTCACACCTGAATCACGCCTAACAGACCGTGCCAGACTTCTGAGCACCTGCTTAGCAGAGTGGCGCGTCTTGTCCTTTCTTGTGCCCTCTTTGGGCCAAACCTACCCCTAAGAGGGGTGAAGCCCCCCGTCGTGAGCGAGATGGGGCCGGTGGTGAGCGTGCCGCTGACGTTGAAGCTCCGGTCGATGGTCAGCGAGCCGAGCAGCGCCGGCGCGGTCGAGCCAGAGGGGAAGATCGAGGACGGGAAGTCCAGTCGCGCGCCGCTGACCGACAGCCCGTGCTGGGGGTCCAGGGTGATGGCGCCGGTGTGCAGCGTGAAGCCGCCGAACGAGAGGTCCTGGTTGGCCACGCTTAGCGCTCAGCGTGCCCTGCAGCGAGCCGTCGAAGCCCAGCGCGATGTTGCTGCCGATGATGGTGAAGGGCGCGCCGCTGGGCGGCGTGATGCCCAGCATGGCCGTGATGACGCTGATGCCGTGGGTGGAGAGCGAGAGGCCGAAGATGCTGACGGCGAAGCCGCCCACGTTGACACTGGTGTCGGGCAGGCTGACGTTGCCGCCGAACGAGCCGTCACTATCGAGGTAGATGCCGTGGCCGACCAGCGTGTTGCCGACGTCGGCCGGCACCAGCGCGGAGGGCACGGTCACCGTGATGGTGTCCGCGGAGATGCCCTGGCGCGAGAGGGTCACGCCGCTGGCGTCGGCGGCGAAGGCCAGCGGACCGCTATTCCCGCCCAGCATAAACTGGATCTCGCCCAACTTCACCGACGTGCCCACGGTGCCATCGGCGCCGACGGTGATGTTGTTGGCGCTGAGCGTGCTGCCACCGAAGGCCGCCGAGAGGGTCAGGCTGATGCTGCTGATGGTCAGGCCGCTGGGGTCCAGCGTGATGGGGCCGGACTGCACCGTGAAGCCGTACAGCGCCAGGCGCTGCGGCGAGACGGTCAGGCTGCCGCCGAACGACCCGTCCGTACTAAGGAACAGGTTGTTCCCGGTCAGGCTGAGCGGCGGGTCACCCGCCGGCAGCAGGTTGCTGGGCAGAGCGACCGAGGCCGAGATGACGCTGACGCCGGTGGTGGAGAGAGTCAGGCCGTGGATGGCGGCGCTGAAGCCCTGGAGCGTGATGCTGGCGTCGTCCAGCGTGGCCGGGGGCAGGTGGGCAGGCTCAGGGCCGGCCCGACGCTCCCATCCCCGCGGGCCTGCGCCCGGATCTGGCCGGAGGAGCCGTCGGGGGCGCTGCCGAACTTGCCGTCGTAGGTGAGGTAGATGTTGTGGCCGGACAGCGTCTTGCCGCCGAGCGCCTTGGGCAGGGTCAGGCTGAGCAGGCCGACGCGCACGCCGGTCTGGTCGAGGCTGACCGTCGAGGCGCTGAAGGTGAAGCCCTCAATGCCGAAGGTCAGGGTGAGCGGGATGGTCACGCTGCCCGAGATCGAGCCATCGACGCCGATGTGGACCCCGTCCACGGCGATGGGCGCCAGGTGGAAGACGGACGGGGTGGTCAGCGTCAGGTGGTCGATGGAGAGGCCGGCGCCATCCAGGATGATGTCGGTCGTGGCGACGCCGAAGCCGGCCACGGTCAGGCTCTGGCCCGAGAGGGTCAGGCTGCCGCCGACCGAGCCAACGGTCCCGATCATCAGCCCCGTGCCGGTGACGGTGACAATCTTTCCTCCGGTGAGGGCGCCGGGCAGCGTGGCGGTGGCCGTCATCACGCCCACGCCCATGGTGGAGAGGGTCAGGCCCTGCACGCTGACCAGGAACCCGTCCAGGTTGACGTTGGCGGCGGGCAGACTCAGCGTCCCGCCGAACGTGCCGTCCTTATTCAAGTAGATGTCGTGGCCGACCAGCGTGGCGCCGAAGCCGTCGGCGACCAGGGCGGCGGGCAGGGTCACGGTGATGGCGCCCGCGCTGAGGCCGTTCCGCGAGAAGGACAGGCCGCCGGCGTCGACGCCCAGGCTGCCCAGCGAGAAGTGCAGCGGCGGCGGGCCGATGGTGACCGTGCCGCTGATGCTGCCGGAGCGGTCGATGGAGAGGCCTGTGGCCGTGACCGTCTGGCCGCCAAAGTCGCGGGCAGGGCGATGCTGGCCGAGGCCACGTGCAGGCCGGCGTCGTCGAGGGTGACGCCCCGCGCCGTGAAGGTGATGGGATTGCTGATGCTCAGGTCAGGCAAGCTAATGGGCAGCGAGGGATGGAAGTGCCCGCCGCCGTCGAGCGTGCCGGGCAGCGTCAGCGGTCCGACTGCCGCCGCCAGAGCCAGGCCGGAGGGCGCGCTGACCTGCACGTCGGTGGCCTGGGTGGCGGAGCACGAGGTGGACTGGAGATACCAGCCGCCCAGGCTCAGGCTGAGGCAGGCGCCGGCGTAGGGCGTGTTGGTCGGCGTGTTGGTCGGCGTGCTGGTGGGGCCGGCCGTCGGCGTGCCGGTCGCGGTCGCGGTGTTGGTGGGCATATTGGTGGGGGTGGCCGTACCCGTCGGCGTGCCCGTCGCCGTGGCCGTGTTGGTGGGCGTATCGGTGGGGGTGGCCGTGTCGGTCGGCGTATTGGTGTTGGTGGGGATAGGCGTGTTGGTGGGCCGGGTGGTGGCCGTGGGCACCGAGGTGTTGGTCGGCCCGGTCGTATCCGTCGCCGTGTCGGTGTCGGTGGGAGCGGGCGTGCCCGTGCTGGTGTCGCTGGGGACGGGCGTGTTGGTGGACCGGGTGGTGGCCGTGGGCACTGGGGTGTTAGTTGGCGCGGGCGTGTTGGTCTGCGTCGGGGTGTCGGTGGGGGTGTCGGTGGGCGTATTCGAGGGGGTGGGACTGGGGGTGGCTGGGGGCGGCAGCGCCTGCTGCGCCTCGACCGCGCCGATGTCACAGCGTCCGCCCATCGGGTACGGCCGCTGGAAGCCGCGCTGGTCGACCGTCAGGCTGGCACCGCCAGGACCGCCACAGCCGTTGGGGTTGCCGGCGTCGATGGCCGGGCTGGAGGGCTCGATGCCGTTGATGAGTTGGACGTGGGGCGCCATGGTCAGCGTGTGTGCCCGTGTCCGTGCCCGCGCCTCCGTTGTCCTGCAAGGGGCCGAGGCGCGCGTCGATGGGCGCGGCGCCGGTCCCGACCTGGTCGCCGTTCGCGCCGTTGGCCGGGCCGGTGCAGCCCGTGCCGTCGCCGATCAGGTTGTAGCCGCCAGAGGTGAGCGCGCCGAAGCAGTCGGGGCCGTTGGCCTCCGCGGGCGCGGTGTTGCTGGCCACGATGGTGTCCGAGAGCGCGACCGTGCCACCCCCAAGCGCGACGCCGCCGCCCTTGCCGTTGGCCTGCGTGACGGCGTTGCGCGCGATCGTGGCGTTATACAATGCCGTCGCGCCGCCCTCGTTGTCGAGGGCGCCGCCGTTGGACGGCGCGCTGTTGCCGCTGAGCGTGCTGTTGACGACCGTCAGCGCGCCCCTGTTGTCGACGCCGCCGCCGAAGGTCGCGGTGTTGGTGGACACCGTGGTGGCCGTGATCAGCAGCGTGCTATCGTTGCCGATGCTGCCGCCGTGGTCGGCCCCGTTGCCGCTGATGATGCTGTTGGCCAGCGTCAGCGACGTGTTGGACGGATTGTAGACGCCGCCGCCGGAGTTGTTTGACTTGCCGTTGCGGATGGTGAGGCCGGAGACCGTGCTCCCGCCCGCGCCGCTGTTGAGCGTCAGCACCGAGCCGTTCTGTCCGCCGTCGATGATGGTCTGATTGGCGCCCGCGCCTTGCAGCGTCAGGGCCTTGCCGAAGGACAGGTTCTCGGTGTACGTGCCGGCGGCGATGCGGATCGTGCCGCTGGAGGGCGCCAGCGAGATGGCGTGCCCGATCGTCTGGCAGGGCGTAGCTGCCGGGCCGCACGTGGAGTTGTCGGCGCCGGAGGTTGACACGTAGAAGAGAGTCTGCAACTGGACCGCGCCGGCGTCGCAGTTGCGGCCCGGTTGATCCGGCCGCGGATCGTCACGCTGGTCGGTGGTGAAGCCGGTGCAGGCCGAGGACGGCACGAGTTGGATAGCCGCGCTCCCGGATTGGGGGGCGATGGTGAGGGTGGGGCCGCCATTGTTCTGGAGCGGGCCCAATTGGGGGTCGGTCGGGAGAGAGCCGAAATTGCAGCCGCTCTCGTTCAGGACCACGTTGTAGCCGCCGGAGGTAAAGCTGCTGGAGTTGTAGCAGTCGGGGCCGGTCGCCGCAGCGTTGTCACCCAGGATGCTTGCCGTGACGGTGGCGCTGCCGTTATTAGCCAGGCCGCCGCCGGTACCGTTGTCCGCTCCATTGGGATCCTGCGCATGATTATAGGCCAGGGTCGCGAATGTGAGTTGCACGGTGGCGTCGTTGTAGATGGCGCCTCCGGAGCGGCTACCCGCGCCGCCGTTGGACCCTGCGGCGCCAGGCCCGCCCGAGCCGCCGCCGTGGGTCCGGCCGCTATTGCCGCTGCCGCCGCTGCCCTCAGCACCGCCGCCGCTACCGGTACCCTGGCCGCCGTAGCCGCCGACTGCGCCGTCCTTAGCGATGTTGGCGGCCAGCGTGCTGGTGTTAACGGTCAGGCGGCCGTTGCTGCCGCTGTTCTCGATCCCGCCGCCATAGCCCGCGCCGCCGTTGCCGCCGTTGCCGCCGCTGCCGCCGTTGCCGCCGACGGCCGTGTTGCCGCTCAGCGTGGCGTGATCCAGCACGACCGTACCACCGCCGTTGTAGATGCCGCCGCCGTAGACGTTGCCGCCCGCATAGCCGGTGAGGCTCGGACTGTTGCCGGGCCCGCCGGGCCCGCCGTTATCGGAACCGTAGGTCACGCAGCCGTGATTGCTGGCGTCGCCGCCGTAGCTACCGTTGGACGACGAGGCGGTGTCGTTCCCGCCGTTTGCCCCCACGGTGCTGTTGTTGATGACGGCGCTGTTGCGCAACGTGAGCGCGCCGCTATTGATGATGCCGCTGCCTTCCACGGATGCGCGGCCGTGCTGGATGGTGATGCCCTGGATCAGGACGGTGACGCCGCTCGAGACGTAGATCATGCGGCCGCTGTTTTGACCGTCGATAATCGTTTGACCAACGCCGGCGCCGCTCAGGGTAAGGCTCTTACCGATGGACAGGTTAGTGTTATAGTATGTGCCGCCGGCGATGCTGATGGTATCGCCATTCGACGCCTTATTGATCGCCCCGCCGATGGTCGCGCAGAGGGAGCTCGTGGCCAGGCAGCTATTCCCGTCGTTGCCTGACGGCGCGACGTAGTACGTCGTCCCGCTAGCGGGAACCACACCGGGCGCGGCGGACAGACCGGCCGTGCCAATAGCCCGGCTCATCGTCGCGATGCGCGCCATTGCTATCCGTGCCGCCGAAGCCGAGCGGGATGGTCGCGCCGCGCGCGGTGCGCAACGCATAGGTCACGACCTGTCCCGGCGCGAAGTGGCCGCCGGCCAGGCGCACGGTGTCGCCGGGCAGCACCGCGTTCGTCGTGAGATGACCGGCGAGGGCCGGCAAGGATTGCCTCGCCGTGGCCGCCGTCATTGCCGGGGCGGACGGCGCCGCGGACACGGCCACGAAGGGCAAGAGGCGCACGGGAGCATGCGCGGCGATCCGCGCCGGGACCGGACCGATCAAGCGGTCGGGCACGGCGGGGAGCGCGCGAGTGCGGGCATGGATAGTGCCAGGAGATTGGGCATGGGAAGGAGAGGTCAGTTGTCCTGCATGGGCAGCAGGCGCCGCCACCGGGTGCAGCCCGTAGGTGCGCTCCAGGGAGGCCAGCGCCTGGGCGCCGAGGCCGTGGCGCAGCATGTCGCGGCCATGGGCGGTGCTGAGCAGCGTAGCCAGCAGGCCTGGCGCGGCGCGGTGAGGCCGTGCGCCCGACGCGCCCGCGACGCCCGACCGGCCAGAGGCGGCGACGGGCGGTGCGTTGAGGGTTGCGCCCGACGCGAGGTTGGGAATGGCCGGCAGGGCGGCCGGGGTGGTCGGGGATCCGCTCGCGGCGGCCGCCACGGGGACGCCCGCCCCCAGTCCCAGCACCAGCAACGTCACCAGCAACACGCGCGCGGACCGACCCATCTTCCCGTTCCCGTAGCCCATCATGATACCCTTCCCCTTGCTCTCCAACATCCTCGTCGGCCCGACGCGCGGGCCGTGGATGTTACGCGCGCCCGTGTGGCCTCAGTAATACAGTGTTAGCCGGGCCGTTTGCGATACAAACAATCATCAGTTGTCGATGTGGTGGTACCGATGCGCTACCACCCAAACTTCCTGGTGTGGCAGCGGCGGTTCGTCGTCGTCCGGGCGGACCAGCGCCCATTCGCGTTCCGGCGCGCCGCTCCCGGTCCCCTCACTGTCGTGTGGCGTGATCAAGTTGTGCAGGCAGTTAAACAGCGTTTCCACGTCGTTGCAGCGCCAATTTGTGTGCCCTTGCAGGTGCTCCAGCCGCGCAGCCCATTGCTCGCCGCCGGTTCCGTTGCGGCGCCAGACGCGCACGACGAAAGAGTCGTAGCGTTCGATATGACCTCTCCTTGGACCAGACGGTGGACGTAGAGACCGCGGCGCTTTGCAAAGCGCATAGACCGCTGGCCATGACTACTGTAGCAGGCGCGCATTACCGCGGCATTACCGGAGGGAGCACGTCTGACCCTGCGTCCCCTTGACGCCCTTTTCGTGATAAGCGAAGATGAGGGCGTGCGGAGGATGAATAGACAACATGCGGATCATTGCCAGGCGACACCTGATGGAGATGGCAGCCACGCACGGCGATTGCGTCGAACAGGTCAAGGCATGGTATCAGGCGGCCAGCAAAGAGGACTGGGGCAACCTGGTTGATGTCCGCGCGGTCTATCCCCATGCCGATCTCGTGGGCGATAAGACGGTGTTCAACATCAAAGGCAATCACTATCGTCTGATCGTGCGTATCAACTATAGGACAGGCATCATCTACATCAAACATCTGTTGACGCACGCCGAGTACGACAAGGGTACGTGGAAAGGGGAAGGATAATGATCGACGTCACGACGCACGAGACGTTGGGCGACGCGACCGAGGAGTACCTGGCGCTGGTGCGGGCCTTCCCGCTCGTGCATATCCGCGACGACGCGCACATGGACGCGGCGATGGCTACCCTGTGGCCGCTCCTGGAAAAGCCGGCGCCTTCCCGTGCGGAGGAGGAGTATATCGCCGCGCTGACGGACCTCGTGGAGACGTACGAGGACGCCACGGCGCCTATCCCGCCCGTGTCAGGCGTGGCGATGGTGCGTCACCTCATGGAGGAACGTGAGTTGACGCAGAATGATCTCGTGCCGATCTTCGGCACGGCGTCCGTCGTTTCCGAGGTCTTGAATGAGAAGCGTGGGCGCATCCTGACGGTCGAGCACATCAAGAGGCTGGCAGCGTTCTTCCATGTGTCGCCAGTCGTGTTCCTGGACGACGGCATCTAATCGCACTCTCACTCGCGTGCGTCTGTGCCTTTATAATCCTGTTATAGTCCGGGTGCACCTCGAGATTGTGGTTGCCGCCTGACCATAAATGGTCATGGCAGGGCACGGACCCTGAAGGGTCTCCCCTGGCACGCACCCGGCGCGAACCTACCGTGCGGCGGACTCTCACGCCGACCTTTTAAGGTCCGTCCCCTGCCATGACCTTTCAAGGTCAGGCCGTCGGCACGCACGATCACCATCTCGGGGCACACCCTTATAGTCTTATACTCCTGTGCCTCCCCCCTTGTTCCAGGTGTTATAATAGCGTACAGTAGTAGTCCGTCAGCCCCCGCGTGCGCTCGGCGATGAGCGACAGAAGGACAGCGCCCCATGTCTATTCGCACTCTCGGATCGGCGTCGCCGGTGGGTAGAGACTGCCCCACATCCTCATCCAGGTCTTCATCCGCGCCCCCACCTCTGCACGTGCGCGCGCTCGGCGCCTTTATGGTGTGGCGCGGCGATGAGCCCATCCCGTCAGAACGCTGGTCCCGGCCCACCGTGACCCTTCTCTTCAAGAGCCTGCTCAGCGCGCCCGGCCACCGCCTCACGCGCGACGGGGAGATCGACCTGCTCTGGCCCGACGCCGACCCCGACGCCGGCGCCAACAGCCTGCGCGTGGCCACACACCGGCTGCGCGCCGTGCTGGACCTCCCCGGCGCCGGCTCATCCGCCAGCTACCTGCGCGCCGAGCAAGGCCTGTTCGCCCTGGACCCGCACAGCGCCAGGGTAGCGGGGGTAGGGGTGGGAGCGGATTGGCTCGACGCCGACGCCTTCGACCGGGCGGCGCGGGCCGCGCTGGCCGGTCGAGACGCCGCGGCCTGCCGGGCGGCGCTGGACTTCTACAGCGGAGAGTACCTGTCGGACGACCACTACGCGGACTGGGCCATCGCGCGACGCGAGGATCTGTCGACCAGGCGTCGGGAGGTGCTGTTCCATCTGGCCAGGTTGAGCGTGGAGACGGGTGAGCGGGAGGGCGCGCGCCGCGCCCTGCGCGCCCTGCTGGCGGACGATCCCTGCCATGAGGAGGGCGCGGCTGCTGATGCGTTTGCTGGCGGACGATGGCGCCCGAGGCGAGGCGCTGCGCGTGTATGAGGTCCTGGCGCGCGCCCTGCGCGACGACCTGGGCGTGGAGCCCACGCCGAAAACGGCGGCCTTGCGCGCCACGCTCGTGCGGCCCGCGCCCGTCGCGCCCATGGCGCCGGCCCCGCCCATCGTGGCGGCCAGCGAGGGCGTCCCGGTTTCGGGCGCGTCTCCCACGGAGACGCGCGGTAATCTCCCCGCCGCGCTGACGAGCTTTGTGGGCCGTGGGCGCGAGCTGGCCGCCGTGGAGCACGCCCTGGGGCAGGGTCCCGCCGCGTGCCGCCCGCTGACCGTGACCGGTATCGGGGGCGCCGGCAAGACGCGGCTGGCCCTGCGGGTCGCCGACGGTCTGCGGCAGGCATACCCGGATGGGACGTGGTTGGTCGAGTTGGCGGCGTTGGCCGACCCCGCGCGCGTGCCCGGCGCCATCGCCGCGGCCCTCGGCGTGCGCGAAGAGCCGCATCGCCCGCCCCTCGCCACCCTGGCCGACAGTCTGCGCCAGCGACGCTTGTTGCTGCTGCTGGACAACTGTGAGCACCTGGTCGCGGCCTGCGCTGGAGCCGCCACGGCGTTGTTGCAGGCCTGCCCCGACCTGCAGATCCTGGCCACCAGCCGCGAACAATTGGGCATGGCCGGCGAGACCGTGTGGCAGCTCCCGCCGCTGGCCGTCCCTCATCCCCCCACCCCTCACTCCTGTTTCCCTCACCCCCCGACCCCCTCTCCCTCATGGGGCGAGGGGGAGCGGGACGGCCCTCACCCTCCCACCCCCTCTCTCTCACGGGGCGAGGGGGAGGCATCGTTTCTCCCCTCTCCCGCGGCAGGGAGAGGGGCAGGGGGTGAGGGCTCTCGGGGCGAGGGTTGGCTCGACGAGGTGGCGGAGGTTGAGGCGGTGCGCTTGTTCGTGGAGCGGGCGCGGGCCAGCCGTCCCGATTTTATCCTCACCGAGCGCAATGCCGAGGCCGTGGCCCACATTTGTCGTCAGCTGGATGGGCTGCCGCTGGCCATCGAGTTGGCGGCGGCGCGACTCGGCGCACTCTCGGTGCACGACCTGGCGGCCCGTCTGGATAACCGTTTCCGGATGCTCTCCACGGGCAACCGCGCGGCCCTGCTGCGGCACCGCACCCTGCGCGGCGTGCTCGACTGGAGCTACGACTTGCTGAGTCCGGCCGAGGGCGCCCTGCTGCGGCGCCTGGCTGTCTTCGCCGGTGGCTGGACGCTGCATGCCGCGGAACTCGTGTGCGCGGAGGGGGTGGCGGAGGCGGACGATGTCGTCCTGTTGCTGAGCGCACTGGTCGACAAATCGTTGGTCGGGGCGCCGGCGGACGGACGGGAGGAGCGCGACGGGCGCGACGGGCGCGAGGAGCCGGCGCCCCGCTACCGCTTGCTTGAAACGGTGCGCCAGTACGCCCGCGAGCGGCTGGTGGAGAGCGGTGAGGCGCGGGCCGTGGAGCAGCGGCATGCCGCCGCCTACCTGGCGCTCGCGGAGCGGGCGGCGCCCGAGCTCATCGGCCCCCGGCAGCAGGGGTGGCTCGACATCCTGGAGAGGGATCACGACAATCTGCGCGCCGCGCTCGCCTGGGCGAGCGCCCGAGGTGAGCATGAGTTGAGCCTGCGGCTGGCGGCGGCGCTGTGGCGCTTCTGGAGCATCCGCGGCTACGAGAGCGGGGGCCGGGTCTGGCTCGACGCGACGCTGTCGGCGCCCTTTCCCCCTGCTGCCGGCGAGCGCTGGATGACCGCGCGGGCTACGGCGCTCAACGCCGATGCGTGACGCGGCCGACTGGCTCGCGGTGTGACAGCGCTGGATGACCGCGCGGGCTACGGCGCTCAACGGGGCGGGCGTCATGGCCGAGGGACAGGGGGACTACGCGCGGTCCATCGCCCTGCACGAGCAGAGTCTGGCCCTGTGGCGAGAGTTGGGCAACAGTCAGGGCATGGCTCGCTCGC
>JAABUQ010004944.1_pt1 | contig 21982 bp, 14 predicted proteins | sample 5560001 | NCBI WGS metagenome assembly JAABUQ01 (sample SAMN10711888, study PRJNA513371) | rock metagenome | isolation source: Antarctica rocks | place: Antarctica: Victoria Land, Finger Mt nord | collected 2015-12-18 | reverse complement strand
CATCTTGGGCGACTAGCAGTGCGTACAAAGCGTCTTGCTCCGCTGTCATTTCACCGACTTCGCAGTACTTATTTTTTCTTAACGGGCGCTCGATTTCACGTTCCATCGCCGGCGTCACGCTTTGCGATAGAGCCCTCGAGCGATTTTCAGCAGTTCCGGATCATCGATGTTTTGTATATCGAGTGAGCTATCTGACGCGTCTACTGACTGCATAGTAGAGCCTGTTTCCTTGCGAATGATATCAGCCAGACTTTTACTGCCCGCCAATTGCCTCTCTATCGCAGTCCACGCATCTTTTGATTTCGGACCCAACGACGGAACAAATACGGCGGAGCCATAGGGTTGCCATGAACTTTGGTTCTGCAGTGTTTCCAAGAAGCCGAGGGTTGTGATGCCCTTAACGTCATCGTCGCCCTCGGTTAAGAATCTTTCAGCCAAGACTAGGAGCCTGTAGACGCACTGCTTATCGCCTCGGTTGTAAGCGCAAATTAGAAAGCTGACGACCTCATTTATTTCATTGTAGATGCCAGGTCCGTCATCGGACCAGCTTTTTCGAAACTCCATTAACTCTGGCTCGAATTGAGGAGCGGCGTTCACTATCATCGGCATGATGTCGCTTAAAACTATCATTTCTGCCTAACCCGCCCAAGGCGGTCACGACTCTAAGGCCCAAATGCTGTACGTTGGCCAACGTCCCTGACTGGCAATACCCCAAGAGCGCTGGAGTATTCCCGCCGTCGGTCTAAGTTTAACCCGGAAGTGTCTGCCTGGCGTGCGAGAGCCCGTTCAAGTAGATCGACAGCACCGCAACGTCGGCTGGCTTTACGCCCGGGATTCGCCCCGCAGTTCCCAAGGTGCGCGGTCTTTGTGCGCTCAGCTTCTCCCGCCCTTCGTTCGATAATGCCCCCAAGGCCAAGTAGTCGAAATTTCCCGGGATGACGACGTTCTCGGTCTGCTTGGCTTTTTCGATCGCGAGCTGTTGCCGCCGAACGTAGCCTTCGCACTTGATTTCGATCGCCACGCGCGCTCCAAGTTCGGCGTCCAGTTGGTGGGAAAACCGTTCGCGCACATCGTCGAACTCAATGCTCGGGCGCCGAAGCGCTTGCGCAACGGTCGTGCCAGCGTCCATGCGCTCCTCGCCGATTTGCAGTTGGGGCAACCGGGTGCGCGAGGCACTCGCGAGGCCAGCCCCAATCCGCTCTTGCCGCTCCCGGAAGGCCTCAAACGCCGTCGGTGACACCAGTCCGGTTTCGTAGCCGATTTCCGTCAGCCGGGTGTCGGCGTTGTCGTGGCGCAGCACGATGCGGTGCTCCGCACGCGAGGTCAACATCCGGTACGGCTCGTCCACACCTTTATTGACCAGATCGTCGATCATGGTCCCGATGTAAGAGCTGCTGCGCATCAGGCGCAGCTCCCTCCGGCCTGCAGCGCTCAAGGCTGCGTTGGCGCCGGCAATGAGCCCTTGGGCGGCCGCCTCTTCGTACCCGGATGTCCCGTTGAGCTGACCACAGTGAAAAAGGCCATTCACGCGTCGGGTTTCCAGCGTATCCTGCAACTCCGTTGGCGGCACCATGTCATACTCCACCGCGTAGCCCGCGCGGATCATGCGGCAGTCTTCCAAGCCTGGAAGCGTGCGCAGCATGGCAAGTTGGACCTCGGCGGGCAATGAGGTTGAAAAACCGCCCACGTAGAGGGTCGGTTCGTCCCATCCCTCCGGCTCGATGAAAATCTGGTGCGCCGGATTGTGGGCGAATTTGACCACCTTGTCTTCAATCGAAGGGCAATACCGGGGCCCGATTCCGCGGATAAGATCCAGGCCGTACAGCGGGGAGTGATGCAAGTTGTCCCTGACCAGCTTGTGAGTGCGTTCGTTTGTGAGCGTCACGTAGCAGGGTAACTGCGGGCCCGCGAAGGCGACTTCGCTATGGTACGAAAAAGGCAAGGGGACCGCACTGGCAGGCTGGACCTGCATGGCAGTGTTGTCGACGCTGGCCTTATCGATGCGGGGAGGCGTTCCGGTTTTCAACCGGCGCGTTGGAAAGCCGGCGCCACGCAACGCGTGAGCCAAGCCTGTCGCTGGAGCTTCACCGAATCGTCCTGCCTCCTCCACGACCGCGCCGCGAAACGTTTTGCCGCCCAAGAAAGTCCCTGTGGCCAGCACGACGGCCGGCGCAAAAAACCGGCGACCGTCAGCAACCCCCACTCCGCGCACGCGGCCATCCTCGACCAATAGTCGCTCGACCAGCGCGCATTCCACGCGCAGGTTTTTTTGGCCGCCCACGGCTGCCCGCGCCAGGCGCACGTAGGTCGGCTTATCGGCTAGCGCGCGCAGTGCCCGTACAGCTGGACCCTTGGATTCGTTGAGCATCCGAACGTGGAGTTCGCTCCCATCGATCAGCAAGGCCATCTGACCGCCCAGGGCGTCGATTTCCCGAACGAGCTGACCTTTGGCGCTTCCGCCGATGCTTGGATTGCAGGGCAAGGTACAAATGCGCTCCGGATCCCCGGTTACCAATAGCGTTGCGGCCCCGAGCCGCGCGGAGGCAAGAGCCGCTTCCAGGCCCGCATGCCCTCCCCCAACAACGATGACCGCCGCGTCGTCAGACCCGATTCGCATCGTCTTATCTTAGCAAATCCGTCTGGAGACCCGTCATTTTCCGATGCAAAAACGGGCGAAAACGCCATCGAGCATCTCTTCGGTGGCAGCATCCCCGGTTAATTGACCGAGCGCGGCAAAAGCGTGTTGCAAATCACCGGCGGCGAAGTCCGCCGGCTCCTGCGAACTTAAGGTGCCCTGCGCATGTTCTAAGGCCGATAGGGCCGCGCGCACGGCATCCAGTTCGCGCAGCGATGCAAGGTGCGGCCGTTGCGTCGGTACAGCATCCCCCCAGCCGCACTTCTCAATTTCCGCGCGTAGCACGGCTAAAGTTTGCCGCTCGTAGACGGAACCGCTAATGGCCTCACGCTCGGCCGGGTCGCGCCGGGCGTAGGCTGAGCTGCCTAGGTCGGCCTTGTTGTAAAAGACGATGCGCGCAAGGCCGCGAGTTGATTCCACCACTTGCCGCGCCGCTTCATCGAACGGGCGCGACCCATCGACGACCACCAGGAGCAATTGCGCCTGCTCGAGTGCTCGGCGCGACCGCGAAACGCCGGCGCCTTCTAATTGGTCGCTGCTTTCCCGAATCCCGGCCGTATCGGTCAAGCGGACCTGCACCGCTCCGAGCATGATACTTTCCTCGATCGTATCGCGCGTGGTACCGGCGATTTCCGAAACCAGAGCCCGCTCTTCACCAAGCAGTGCATTGAGCAACGATGACTTGCCGGCATTGGGCGGCCCTACGATGGCGACTCCCAGCCCCTCACGCATCAGCCGACCGGCTTCCCAACCTGCCTGCAAGGCGTGCAGCGCTTCGATTACCGCCTGCACTTCACCCAGGAGCGCTTCGCGATCGGGTTCGGGCACCTCATCGGGAAAATCCAGGGCGCCCGCAAGTTCCTCCAAGGCCCGGCCCAGCCGTTCCCGCAGTGCCTGAACCTCACGTCCCAGGGCGCCACTCATATTGGCAGCGGCCGCCAGCGCCGCCGACTGCGTCTCTGCGTCAATGAGGTCCGCAACAGAAGCGGCCGCGTGCAGGTCCAACTTGCCATTGAGAAAGGCGCGTCGCGTGAACTCACCGGGCTCGGCCAGACGGGTGCCGCCGGCAACGAGCGCTCGCAGAACTTCTTTCATCACCGCATTGGAACCATGAAGATGAAATTCCAAAACGTCTTCGCCCGTATAGGTGTTCGGAGCTTGCATAAACAGCACGAGCCCATGGTCGATGAGTTGACCGCGCTCATTGAGGATCTCTCCATAGGTTGCGATGCGGGGCTGCAGCGGCGTGCGACTGCGAACGTAACGGCGTGCCAGCTGCTGCACCCCTGGCCCGCTGGCCCGCACGATCGCAATTGCGCTGCGGCCTGGGGCCGTAGCGGGCGCCGCAATAGTGTCGTTTACTTGGGAAATATGACGAGACGGCGCTCGGGCTCGACACCCGTTGATTCGGTGCGCACGTATTGGTTGTCGGCCAGCGCCAGGTGGATGATTTTCCGTTCGGATGGTAACATCGGGTCCAACGTTTGTGGTTTTTTCTCACGCATGCAGCGTTCCAAAGTGGTAAGCGCCAAGTTTTTCAACTGATCGGCACGCCGGGCGCGGTAGCCCTCCGCGTCAATGGTATAGTACCGGCGGTTGCTGCGCACACCGGCATTGATGATGTTGTTGAAGATGAGGTTCAGCGCTTCGAGCGTATGCCCGTGGCGACCGATCAGGTTGGCAAGATCCGGGCCGCTCACTTCCAAATACTCGCCTTCACTGCGCTCGATGTACGAAATATCGACCTGCTGCAAACCCATCCGCACCAAAATCTCTTCCAGTAATGCGCGAGCGGGTTTCGCGGACTCGGGTTCAGGCGTCCGCACCGCAGAAGGCCGGGGCGTTCTCGCCATCGGTGCGGGGCGCCGTGTTCGTTGGCCCACGCCTGTCGCGCCGCCAGCTCGCCTGCGTTGACCATAACTCCTAGGGGCCGAACTTGAAACGTTCTGAACGTCTGCCGGCTGCGTATCATCCGCCGCCACAACTTCATCGTCGTCCTCGACGCTGCGTCCGCTTTGCCTGCCTGGAATCGCCCGATCCCTAATATCGCTAGGCTGCTCTTCTAGCTCAAACTCTTCATCCATAGTTCTTTTCCTTAACGACGCGCCCGCCGCCGCGACCTGCGCGAGCGCGAGCTCCCGTTGCTCGACGTCTTCACGCGCGCCGGTTGCACTGGCGCTGGTACCTCATCCAGAATGTCGTGTCCGGCGTCCGATATCGCAAGTGGTTTGTGAAACTTACGCAGGAGATACACTTGCTGCGCCATGGTGAAGACGTTGAAGCTGAGCCAATACAGAATCAGCGCAGACGGCCACTGATACTTGAAGCCAAGATACGCAATCATGGCCGGCGAGAAAATTGCCATTAATTTTTGCGTTTGAGCCTGTTGCGGATCCGTTGCCGGCATGTTCGAATAGCGCATGCTGAAATACATCGAGGCGACATACAAAATCAGCAACAGCACATCGGTATGCGCAAGACTCAAACCGAATATCGGGGCACCCCCAAGATGCGGCGATAGGGCAGAAGCCGCGGGGCTGATCCAAAGCCAGTGTTGGTTTTGATACGCCGAAAGATTGTTCTTGACCGCATAAAAAACGCTGAATAGTATCGGCATTTGAACTACGAGGGGCAAGCAACTGGCCATCGGATTCACGTTATGCACTTTGTATAAAGCCATCGTTTCCTGCTGAATTTTTTGGGGATCACCTTTATATTGTTGCTGCAAAGCTTTCAGCTTGGGTGCGATGGCCTGCATCTCGATCATAGACTTGAATTGCTTGGTGTTGAGCCCCCAAAAGGCAATGCGTACGAGCGCCGCAAACGCCACCAGAGCCCATCCGTATCCTAAGTGAGCGGCCATGACATCGATGATGCGCGACAGCAACTGCACGATCGGTTCCAGGGGGTTGCTGGCTAGAATGAAGACCTGCAAGAAAAGACCTTTCAAGGACGAGCTAAGGGACGAGGTCGACGCCGCCCGGGTTCCAGGGATTACACCGCAGCAAACGGGACGCAGCGAGTACTACGCCGCGCCAAGCACCGTGTTTCGCTATCGCCTGCATGGCGTACTGCGAGCAGCTTGGATAAAACCGGCACGACTGGGGCAAGGCCGGAGAAACCGCCAAGCGATAGAGGGCGATGAGGGCAACGAGAAATCGTCTCACGCCTTTACTTCAAGAACGCGAAGAATGCGCCGCAATTGGTCGCTCAGGTCGCGAAAGTTCAGTAAGGCGGCGCCCGGCTGCGGCACGACGAGCAAACGCTGCGGAACGTCGCTGAGCGAGGCTTGAAGAATCGATTGCAGCCGGCGCCGCAGGAGATTTCGGATCACCGCGCCGCCGACGGCTTTTCCTACCGAGATGCCAACTGACGCTCGAACATCGGAGCCACCAAGCGTGTGATACAGCGTGAGGTCGGGCGTTTTCATCATGCGCCCGCGCCGCCGTAAAAATGCGAATTCAGAGCGCCGTCGCAGGCTGGCGAAGCGCCGCACTAAACGGTCAGGCGTTTACGGCCCTTCTTCCGGCGTGCCGCGAGAACGCGCCGTCCGTTTTTGGTGGACATCCTCTCTAAAAAGCCATGCACGCGCTTGCGTCGGCGGTTATGCGGCTGGAAGGTCCGCTTCATTTCTCACTCCCTACGTACGTTGCCGCGTCGCCTTAAAGGCCTAGCGGACACAGCCCCCTAGTATAGGTCCACCGTTGCAGGTCGTCAAGCCGCGGGCTCTTCGCGCCGCCTGCGCCCCGCTTCTCCACATGTGTGCACAAGCTTGTGGAGAACCTTCACACGCCGCTCCCTTGCTAATGCGCGAAGGCCTTGTTTCGCGGGGGTTTTTGGTTACGGCAGGGGGCTGAAATTTTTAAAGGATACACACGGTTTCACCAGGTTTTTCGGGCCTTTCCCTGCTGTGTATAAGTGCATAAGTTGGTGTATATTATGCGCAGGATTAGCAGGTATTGCCGCTAAGTTTCGGCCTCCACTAGACGGCTGGCTCGCGGGATGGCTCGACAACCGCCTAAATCTTTGCAAGGACGGATCTAAGTTCATGGCTCTTGTGCTGGGAAATTCCGAACTGTCCAACGAGCTCTGGCAGTCAGCCCTTACGGCGCTGGAAGGGAAGTTCTCGAAACCAATTTTTGAAATGTGGATTAAGCCGATGCGGCTTATTAACATTTCGGGTTCGCGTATGGTGCTCGCCGTCCAAAGTAACTTTGCGCGAGATTGGGTCGAAAACCGGCTCAAGAGCCAACTGGGCGAAGTCCTCGGCGAGCTGTTAGGCGAGTCCTTTGAGCTGGAGTTCACCGTATCGGTGGACCAATCTGAGGCTCCTCTGCCTAGCGAGCCGGCGCAAACGGCAACGCCGCGATCGCCCGATGATTTGCGTCCGGCAAATCTCACTGCACGCTACACATTCGAGCAATTTGTCGTCGGTCAATCGAACCGGTTTGCGCACGCCGCAGCACAAGCCGTCGCCGAAGCTCCTGCGAGAGCCTACAATCCACTTTTCTTGTACGGTGGTGTTGGCTTAGGGAAGACCCACCTGATGCATGCGATTGGACATCGCGTGATGCAACAGAGCCCCAATGCTAATGTCGTCTACGTCTCGAGCGAAAAGTTCACCAACGAGTTCATTATTGCCATTAAAAATAATCAAACGCCGGATTTTCGCAATAAGTACCGCCACGTCGATGTGTTACTCATCGATGACATTCAGTTTCTAGAGGGAAAAGAACAGACTCAAGAAGAGTTCTTCCACACCTTCAACTCCTTACACGAGGAGTCGCGCCAACTCGTTATTTCAAGCGACCGCCCGCCTAAAGAGATACAAACGCTTGAAAATCGCTTACGCTCGCGGTTTGAGTGGGGCCTCCTCACCGACATTCAACCGCCCGACCTCGAGACGCGCGAAGCGATCCTGCGCAAAAAGGCGGAATCGGAAAAGATTCCAGTTTTGGACGAGGTGACCTCATTCATTGCGAAGGTCATCCCTTCGAACATTCGTGAGTTGGAAGGTGCGCTCATACGCGTGGTTGCCTTCGCTTCATTAACCAAGTCATCAATCACCGTCGAGTTGGCCGCGGAAGTCCTTAAAAATGCCATCGCGCAAACTCCGCTTCGGCGCGTGACTATCGCCCTCATCAAAGAGCGCGTCGCCAAAGCGCATGGCTTAACCGTCAAAGAAATGGACCATCAGCGCCGCGATCAGCGTCTCGCGCAGCCACGGCAAATCGCCATGTACCTCGCGACTGAATTGACCGAATACTCCTTGCCGCACATCGCTCGCGAGTTCGGCAAGAAAGATCACACGACGATCATGTATGCGCGCGACAAAGTGAAGGATCAGATGGATACCGATGAGGCGTACCGCAACAAGGTTCGCTCTCTGCTCTCACTGTGCCAAAACGAGTAACCCGCGCAATTCGCTCTCCCCGGTTTGGCCCACAGGGCGGTGAACGGGGCGTGGATAACTGAACCTCCTGTCGAACCCGTGCAAAAGTGTAATACCCCCGCTTGAAATGCACACTTTATACTTCGCTGCAACGGTTATGGATATTGGTGAAGAGATCGTTTTACGCACAGTGCACCGCCTTACTGTTATTACGGTTACTTAACTGTAATAAAAAGACGAAACGAAGTACGCTACGATCGGTGGATAATGAAGTTTACCTGTAACACGAAAGATATAGCGGGCGCCGTGGGTGCCGCCAGCAAGGTGGTCAACGCCCATACGACGGTGCCGATTCTCTCGAATGTCTTGTTAACGGCCGATGGCAACAAAATCGCAGTGCGGGCGACGGATTTAGAACTAACTCTCGAACATGCATTCAGCGCCGACGTGAGCGAATCGGGCAGCGTTACGGTTCCGGCCAAACTGTTCAGCGGTTACTTGGGCAATCTTCCTGCGGGACAATTGGAGCTCAGCGGTACTCCCACGCGTGCCAGCGTGAAATGCGAGCGTTCCAATTATGACTTCCACGCGTTGCCCCCCGACGAATATCCGCCATTGCCGGCTGCGCAAAGAGGGACGTCGCTGACCGTGACCGCTAAGAAGTTTCGGGATGCGGTGAACGCCACGATTTTTGCGGCATCGAACGAGGAAGCCCGGGGCGCCGTCTTGATGGGTACGCTGCTCGAAATAGAAGGCGATTCCCTGACCATGGTGGCTACGGATGGATACCGGTTAGCGAAGTCACAAACCACCTTGGAGGCCGGCGTTTCCGGAAGCGAGCGATATATTATTCCGTCGCGTGCCTTGGCTGAAGCCGCACGAAACTTGGGATCGGCGGAGCGAATCGAGATCACCGCTCTAGGTGCGCAAAACAATCAACTATCGGTGACGGCGGAAAACACTTCCATAGTCGTGCGGCTGGTCGATGGTCAATACCCGAATTACGGGCAAGTCATCCCGGCCAAGTTCGATCGTGCGGTCACCGTGAACACCGCCCAGTTCATCAGCGGTTTGCGCCGCGCGGAGCTGGTAGCCGGCGACCGCGCAAGCATGGTGAAGCTGGCAATTGCCGATCAGACGCTCATTATAACCGCCAACTCCGATGTCGCGGGCAATGCGTATGAAGAATTAGAAGTGGAACAGAGCGGTGATGACCTAACGATTGCCTTCAACGCGCGATACTTGATCGAAATACTGAATCACATCCAGGGCGCTCACACGGTGATCGAGTTTTTGGGTCCTCTTTCACCGGCGGCCATTCGGCCGCTCAAACCGAATGAAGGAGCGCAACAGCTTTACGTCTTGATGCCGTTGCGCCAGTAATCATTCACCGGCGCCGCTTCCGATGATGTTGACGCGGCTATCGCTGGCAAACATGAGAAACTACAGCGCGCTCGAGTTTGAACCATCACCGGGCTTAAACGTACTGATCGGGGCAAATGCGCAAGGCAAGAGCAATCTGCTTGAGGCGATCTCGCTGCTCGGTACCGGCAAATCGTTTCGCACCGCGCGCGAGGTCGAGCTCATTGCCGACGGATTGCAGTGTGCCACAATTTCGGGAGAAGCACGGCTGCGCGCCGGGAGCGTTCGGCTGGCTTGCACCATCACCGCTGCCGGCCGAACTACCCGCAAGGTGTACTCGATCAATGGCCAAAGCGTTCGATACGCCAACTTCTTGGGCAGCATCAAGGTGGTCACGTTCTCGCCAGTCGATCTAAACTTGGTCACTGGCCCGCCGGCAATGCGGCGGTCACTCGTAAACATGGCACTTTCCGTTGCGCAGCCGCTGTACTACGGCCACTTAGCACGCTACCGGAAAGCCCTCAGCCAAAAAATGGCCTTGTTGCGCAGTGGTACGGCGCCCGATCCGCAACTTATGGAAATCTATAACGCCGAACTGGTTGAAAACGGAACCCAGATCATGCTTGCGCGAGTCGAGTACGTCGGTGCGCTAGACGCGGCGGCACGCGCGGCGCATAGCGCATGGGTGAAGGGAGCCGAAAGTTTTGAGGTGCGGTATGCGCCGAGCGTTCCCGTGGAGATCGCGACATTCGAGGACGTCGCAAGTGTTTTCCGCCAGCGGCTGGAGGAAATCGCAAAGCTTGAAGTTACGCGCAGGCTAGCTCTAGTGGGACCTCATCGCGATGACATTCACTTACTGACTGACGGCCGGTCCCTTTCTGCCTTTGGCTCTCAGGGGCAACAGCGCACCGCCGTGCTGGCTTTGAAAGTTGGCGAATATTGGATTCTTGAGCGGCGCAGCAAGGAGACGCCGCTGTTGCTCCTCGACGACGTCCTCTCAGAACTCGACAACGAGCGCGCCGGGGAGTTTTTGAAAAGTGTCGGCAGCTACCAACAGGCGTTTATAACGGCGACGCAAGCGCCGGCAGGCATTCCACCATCCATCTGTTATGCGGTCAACGCTGCGACGTTGCGGCGAGTCGCATAATGCTGACGCCACTGCGAAGCGCCGTCAAGCGGTGGACGCCCCCGGCCGGCACAGGAAGCCCGCTGCAGGACATTCTGCGAGTCTGGCCGGCGATTGTCGGAGACGACATCGCCCTGCACTCCCGCCCGCGCGAGATTCTGGGGAACACGCTGGTGATAAGTACGCGATCGAGCGCTTGGAGCCAGCAATTAGATTTTCTGGGGCCGCGCATTCTGGCAGCCATTGCGGAGCACGCCCGAATGGACGCGATCGAGCGCCTGCGGTTTCGCGTTGCACCGCTGGATGCGAAAAGCGTTGTGCCGCGGCCAACGCTGCGCGTACCTCGCCCGACGCGCGGTTCCTCATCTGGGCCGAGAAGCAGCGACGAGGTGCAAACCCCTGCGGAGGCCTTGCGGCTCTTTCGCGATCGAGTGACGCTGGCTCAGCGGGCGAAACGCGAAGCCGGATGGAAGGAATGTGAGAATTGCGGGGTGTTGTTTGCGCGTGCTCGCGCGACGTTGTGCGCGCCTTGCGCGGGAGCCGCCTGGGAGCGCAGGTACGCTCGCGTCTCGCGCTTGCTGTTCGACGCTCCATGGCTCGGCTACGACGGAACGGCGCAACTCATCGAGGGGCTAACGCGCCATGAGTATGCGCAGATACGCAAGCGCGTGCTGCAAGGCTGGTGGGAGTTCTTAATCCGCGCACAGCGCAGAAATCAAGTCAGCGCAGACGGACGGGAACGCCTTGTGGCCAGCTCTTATGTTTTGCTGAAAACCGGGTTTGAACCTGAGGAGATAACGACGGTGATAGTGCGCAACCTGCTAGGGAACGAATTGCACGAACTTTTATACGGAAGGCCGGGGGCGGAGCGCCGTTAGATTGGACCAAAAGTATACGGGTGAACAGATCGAGGTCTTAAAGGGCCTCGAAGCTGTGCGTAAGCGGCCGGGCATGTACATCGGAAACACCGCCGAGCGCGGTTTGCACCAATTAGTGTATGAAGCCGTCGACAACGCCGTGGATGAAGCTCTGGCCTGTTTTGCGACCCGCATAGAGGTCGTTTTGGTGAAAGATGGCTCGTGCTGGGTTGAAGACGATGGGCGAGGGATTCCCGTCGACGTTCATGCCGGGGAAAATATGCCGGCGATCGAGGTCGTGATGACGATGTTGCACGCCGGCGGCAAATTCGGTAAAGGGGGTTACAAGGTTTCCGGCGGCTTGCACGGGGTCGGTATTTCCGTGGTCAATGCTCTGTCAGAATCGATGATCACGCAAGTCAAACGCAACGGCTACCTTTACGAAATCCAGTTCTCGCGCGGGTTGACGACCAAAAAATTGCGGCGAGTGGGGCCGGCGCAAGGTACGGGAACCAAGCAGTGGTTCAAGCCCGACAGAGAAGTATTCGAGACGACCGATTTTCATTGGGATATCCTGCAAAAACGGTTGCGTGAATTGGCGTTCTTAAACCGCGGGCTAACTATCACGTTGCGTGACGAGCGCGGCGAAGATACCAAAGAGCGCGTGTACAAGTACGACGGGGGAATCCGCTCGTTTGTCGAGTGGCTCAACGAGAAGAAAGACCCGTTTCACCCCATTATTTTCACCAACAGCGAGCGTGACGGCGTCATCGTTGAATGCGCGATGCAGTGGGCCGATACGTATTCCGAATTGATCTACGCCTTTGCGAACAACATCAACACGACCGAAGGCGGGATGCATCTCATCGGATTCCGCACCGCCGTGACCAATGCCGTCAACAGCTACGCGAAAAAGCGAGGCCTGCTCAAAGAGTCCGAAGGCAATCTTTCAACGGACGATTGTATGGAAGGCTTAACGGCGGTGATCTCGGTGAAGCTCCCCGATCCCCAGTTCGAGGGTCAAACCAAGACAAAACTAGGAAACGCGCGCGTTCGCAGTATCACCTACGGACTGGTCAACGAGCGCTTAGAATTCTTCTTTGAAGAAAATCCAAAAAATGCTCGCACCATCATCGACAAATGCATGCAGGCTTCGCGAGCTCGCGAAGCTGCGAAAAAGGCGCGAGATTTATCGCGTCGGAAGAATGCACTGGACGGTAGCGGCTTACCGGGGAAGTTGGTTGATTGCAAAAACCAAGATCCTGCCGTCAGCGAGCTATTTCTGGTCGAAGGCGATTCGGCCGGCGGGACCGCTAAAGGCGGCCGAGACCCAAACACTCAGGCGATCCTTCCGCTGCGCGGCAAGATCCTGAACGTCGAAAAAGCGCGTCTCGATAAGGTGCTGGGCAATGAAGAAATCCGCACCATGATCACGGCCCTCGGAACGGGCTTCGGCGACGAATTCAACCCTCGCAAGCTACGGTATCACAAGATCATCATTATGACCGATGCCGATGTCGACGGTTCGCACATCCGGACGCTCCTGCTCACGTTTTTCTACCGCCAAATGAAGCAGCTCGTCGAAGACGGTTACGTGTATATAGCCCAGCCGCCGCTGTACGGTGTGCGCAAAGGCAAGAAGCAGTGGTATGCTTTTAGCGACGCCGAGCTCAAGTCGATCGTCGGCACGGCCGATGGGAAAGAGTTCGTCGTCCAGCAGTACAAGGGGTTGGGAGAGATGGACGCCGAGCAGCTTGCCGTAACGACGATGGAAGTGGGGAACCGGCGCTTGAAGCAAATCACCGTGGAAGACGGTGTTGAGGCGGAAAAAATCTTTACGGATCTGATGGGCGACAAGGTAGAACCGCGCAAGCAATACATTTTCGATTTCGCAAGCAGCGTTAAGAACCTGGACCTGTAACTTCCGCGCGGCATCAGAGCAACCCAAAGAGCAGGCTCCTAGAAGGCCGGGCGTGGCAACGACCCCTGCCGGGGGCGCGTTACGCTAGGAGATGTTCGAGACATTAGTACGGCGGTGGAGCATGCAGCGTAAGACTCTCCTGCGCGCAAGCGCGGTGATTGCTGCCTTGCTGCTCCTGGCTGCCGTCGCGTGGCATCACGAGCTGGGCAGTTTTGCCGTTTCTCGAACGGTGAGTGCGCTGACCGGCTACACGCTTCGCTTCGGCGAGATGCGCTTGCAAAAAGACCACGGCGCCTTATTGGATGCGCGCATCAGCAAAAACGGCGAGCCGGTGTTGCAGGCAGCCCGAATCGATATATACTACAACTTGCGCGATCTTTTGCCCGGGAGCCGCCACCGTTACGGCTTGCGCGCCGTTTCAGTCAATCGTCCCGCCCTGACGATTATTCACCATCGCGACGGGAGTTATAATATCACGGGGCAAGGCGGGGGCGGTACTTCGCCGGGCGGGGGAACCAACGGCACGCCGCTGGCATTTTCAGCGCGCATTCGCGATGGATCGGCAAGCCTCATCGACGAGCAGCAGCATTATGCGGAAGCGCGTTTGTTGCGCGTGCACTCCATCAATGCGGAGTTGTCGATGCAAGCGGACCGCCAGCACTACCTCGCGACCGGCGCGCTTGTCGATAAACGCGATCAGCCTTTCAAAGCAGCCGGAACCGTGGACTACAAGCGAGGGTATGCGCTGCACCATGTGAGCGCTGCGGCCATCCCGCTCAAGGCGATCGGCAATTACGTCATCAATTCGCCCGCCGCGCACATCCTGGCGGGCACGGCCAAGAATTTCCAGGCCCAGTTATATTCGCTCGACGTGCGCTCGGATCAACCAATTCATTACCATCTGGGCGCGACCGCAAGGCTTGCCGATGGTCAAATCTATATCAACGGGTTGGCCAAGCCCCTCGACTCCATGCACGGCACCTTGCGCATCTACGAGGGAGGTTTTGCAACTCCCGACCTAAGCGCTACCATCGCGGGAACGCCCGTTCAGATTGCTGGCGGGATATATAACTTTTCAGACCCGCAGTTTCGGCTGGGTGTGCGGGGGACCGGTGACCTCGCGCAACTCCGGAGGATCGTAGCGTTCGGCGCTCGGCAACCGCTTTCGGGCGCCACGCATATCGAAACATTGATCGAGGGCGCGATCGCCAAGCCGCTCATTTTGGTGCGCTTTTCTTCTCCGCTGACGAAATATGGCGCGATTCCGCTTACCACTTTGCGCGGCGTTTTTGCCTTGTATGACGGCGAAGCGGAAATCATCCCGTTGCGAGCGCAGTACGCGGGCGTCGACGTAGCGATGCGGGGACGGCTGGCGCTTGGAAAGCATATCCAATCGCACGTTGCGGTACGTTTGCGCGCGAATGCAGACGGCTTACCGTATGCATCGGCGCTTTTGTCCGGTCAAGAATTGATCAGCGATGCGGTGATCGACGGCCAGGATACCGCAGTGGGCGCCAACGGCTATTTCGCAAGCGCTGGTGATCCGCGGCTGGCAAACGGTTTTTTCCAAATCAGCAGCCGCGGCGTCGGTACCTTCGGACCTATCGAAATTCACTCGTCCGGCGGCGGCTCGCTGGTGGCAAGTTACTTCATCGACCGCGTTCACAATCAAAGCGCCTTTTGGGCTTCAGCGCGCGGCTTGCACGTGAGCGGCACGACGACTGCTTCATTGCCCGGGATGACGCTGCCGGGGATTCCCAATTTGAGCGGGACCGTTGACGCCGCGGTGGCGGGCGGCGGTCCGGGCAACGACGTCGCTCTTGGCGGCCGCGTCATCGCCTCGGGGATGGACGTAAACGGTTTGCACATCAATTCCGCCGGCGCGCGATTCGCCGGCAGCCCGAACAATATGGCCTTGGGCGAAGTGCGTGCCGAAGGTCCGTTTGGAACGCTAAGTGGGTCGGGTTCGTATGCCGGCGGCGGCGTTGCGTTCGACGGCACTTTCGACGGTTCACTTGACGCGCTCTCGCAATTCACGGGCGATATCGGGGCGCGGGGCCGCGTTCGGGGTCCGATCACCGTGCTCTCGCAGGGCAAAGGTCTGATCGTGCAAGCCCAAAATGCTGAATTTTCCGGCGCGAGCATACGAGGCGTTCCCATTTCGGGGTTTGACGCAACGGTCGGCTACAATGCCGGCCGCGTTGATGTCTATGCGGCGCGGGCGGCGATTGCCGGGGCTTCTGCGGTAGCCGCCGGCCATTTTGCCAGCAACGACCCCGCCAGCAGCCTCGCATTCTCAACCTCCAACTTGCAGGCAGCGGCGTTACACGGCCTCGGTCTCCCGCTGAGCGGTGGCATCGTTTCGGTTGTTGGCGCACTCGGGGCAGCCTCAGGCGGTCCGAGTTTCAACGGCGGGGTGAGTGTGGCAGGCGCGAACGTGTCTGGTTACCCGGTGACGGGAAACGCGGAGTTGCTTTACGCGCACAATGCGCTTGACGTCCGTGATGCCAATCTCGCGCTGGGAAGCACATATGGCAACGTGAACGGCCGCATTGCCGCCTTAACGTCCGGGGCGCCGCAATATGCGCTTCGTGCAGTGGTTCGCGGGGGCGACATCGCCAATGCCGGGCACACCTTGCACCTTCCTACCTATGGAACCACCGGCAGTTTTGACGCCGACCTGAACATTGGCGGACGAGGCCGGATGCCTTCGGTCAATGGACCGCTGCGAGTTGCGGAAGGCAACATCCACGGTTTGAACTTTGCGGATGCGCGTGCCAGTCTGCGGGCCGATCCGGGTGGAGTTTCAGCGCAAAATGGCAGCGTGCTGGTCGGTGAGACCCATGCCGCATTTGGCGCCGTTGTCCGGGGCGGGACTCGCACGGTCGCCATTCGCTCGCAGCAGGCCGATCTCGAGGACTTCAACGACTATTTCGATCAAGGCGATACTCTGGCGGGCCGCGGTTCGCTCGATCTGCATCTTTCTCAAAGCGATCATTCCATCACGACGAGCGGCACGCTGGACCTTCGCAACGTTCGATATCGGCGCTTGCCAATCGGCGATACGACCGCAAAGTTATCCAGCCTTAAAAATGTTGTCATCGGGGACGTGCGTATCAACGGCACCGCCGGCACCTTGCATACGAGCGGAACGGTGGACGTCGCGCCGGGGCGGACGCTCTCGCAAACCGCGAACGCGTCGCGCTACGCCGTAAGCGCGAATCTGCGCAACTTCGATTTGAGCACCTGGCTTTCGGCGCTCGGGTACTTCACCGCCCCAGTGACGGGACGAGTGGACGCCGCCGCGTCGCTAAACGGGCGGTATCCGCATCTCGCCATCGGGGGAAACGCTCGTCTCGTGGGCGGCACCGTCGGCCGCGTGCCGGTCGACGTGCTCACCGTTACAGCCCGCCAACACGGAACGCGCATCGCCGTTACCGACTTAGATGTGCGCGTGCCCGATCTAACGCTGCGGGGATCGGGCTCCTTTGGCCTGGGACCACGCGATCCGATTGCTTTTTCGGCCCATGGGACGAGCGGCAGCATTCCCGCACTGATCGCTGAGGTAACGGGGCGCACGACAAGCATAACGGGAACCCTTGAAACCGATCTCCGGCTTGCCGGAACTCGCGAGAACCCGCAGGTGACCGGCGGATTGGACGTCGCTCGAGCGTCGTTTGGCGGCGTCGCCGTTCCCAGCCTCCTCGCCTCGCTGGCGCTGAGCGGACGCAATTTGGAAGTGCGCAGCGCCCAGCTGGCGCTCACGAAGGGCACGCTCTTCTTGGCGGGATCCTTGCCGTTACGCCTGTCGCCGTTTGCTATAGGGCCGCCCACTTCACCGCTCTCTCTGGATTTTGCGGCCCGAGGGGTCGAACTTTCGAACTTTGCTCCGCTCCTGCCCCGGGGCTCTCAACTAGCCGGCACGATAGACGGCCGAATCGGCGTCGGCGGGGTGGCCCGCAGCCCTCAAATTCGCGGACGCATGAGCCTCGCACGGGGCAGTTTTGTTGGCCCCTCCGAGACAGTACCGATTCGCAACGCGGGCGCCGTTATTAGCTTTTATCAGACGACAGCCACGCTCGACAGTCTCCATGCCGATCTTGGTGGCGGAAGACTCGATGCGGGCGGCAAGGTGGCCTTTGACCGCGGCGCCACCCAAGATCAGGTAACCTACCGTGTGGACGCGACGGCGAAAGGCGCATCCTTGAACTTCCCGGCGTACGGCCGCGGAACGTTGGACGGTACGATTGCCCTCGCCAAGACCGGCGATCTGCCGCTGGTTTCCGGTAAGCTGGCAATTACCGACGCGCTCGTACCGTTTTCGGCTCTGTACAACCCGACGTCCGCAACATCCGGCGGTGCGGCTGGCGGCGCGCCGCTCAACCTTGGATTTAATCTAGCCGTGACCGCTGGACGGAACGTGCGCGTGCGGGGAAGCGGGTTGGATATCGGCGGCGAGGGCCGGGTGCTGCTCGCCGGAACGCTCGCGGCCCCCACTTTAGCGGGCCGCATCGAATCGACGGGCGGCAATCTCACCTACTTCGACCGAAGTTTCCGAGTGGAGACGGGTTACGTTGCCTTCAATCCCGCGAGCGGCGTCGTTCCAGAGCTTCACGCGGTCGGCAAAACGCGAGTGATCAACCCCGACCCCAATCCGCAACGCAATCCTACGGGCTCGGCGGACATTACCATCAACGTCGACGGGCCGATAACCAACTTGGCGATCAATTTTCAATCCAACCCTCCGGGCTACAGCCGCGAGCAGATCCTCGGTTTGCTCACGCCGCTGGGAATCGTCGGCGGCATCACCTACTCGGATAACGGAAGTCCCACGCAGCCCGGCAGCTTGCGCGGCGCCCCGGCTGAGGGATCGGGTCAACCGCTGCCCGGCGTGCTTGTGAATCGCCAAACCGGAAACGTCACGGTTGGCCAAGAGGCTTTCAGCATTCTCAATGCTCAGTTCACGCGAGGCCTGCTTGCTCCCCTAGAAGGCGCGCTTGGGGGTGGGCTTGGATTAAGCGACGTGAACCTAAGCCTGGACTACGGCGGCGGGTTCGGGCTCAACTTCCGCCGAGTACTCGCGCGAAATTTTTATGCGCTTTACGGGTCGACGTTTGGCTATCCGATGCGCCAGACGTTCGGCTTCGAATACCGGCCGAATGAATTCACCGCCGGCCAACTGACGTTTTTCACGCAGCAAGGGCTCAGCTCGATTTTCAGCAATGCCCGCAACCAAGTTTCAACTAACCAACGCGCGACCGCGGGACAACCCATCGAGGGCACAAGCGGCTTTTCGTTCAGCCTTTTGCGTTTGTTTCCGTAGCAGGGCTGGGCCTTCGGGTTTGATGCGGGTGCAACAGGAGCGACCCTTCCGGGCCCGAACGTGCCGCGCGGGCCGAAACAATGCGTACTCCCCGCGCGTTATTCTTCTTAGCCGGAGTACCTGAATGCCGCTGAAGACGTTGCAGCGAATACCATTTCGAGGAAGAAAATATTGATGTTGTCTTGCTTTCGGCGTGTGCGTCATGCGCTTGCCCGGTGCGCGGGTTTTGTCCTAGCCCTCACCTGTATCGCCACCTTTGTCGTGCCCCCCGCGATATCTGCGCCCGCCGCGCCCAACGTGGTTTCCGTTTCGGTTTCAGGAAACGTTCACGTGCCCTCCGATCGGATTCTCGCGGCAGTTAAGCTGCGGCCTGGGATGCGGTACGATCCCGCTGTCGTGCAGCAAGATCTGCAAAGCATTTTCGCGCTGGGATTTTTCTCAGATCAAGTGCCTCCGCTCATTCGCCAGCGTCCGGGCGGAGTAGCGGTCACGTATCGAGTGATTGAAAACCCAATCATCAAGCGCGTCACCTTCGTCGGCAACGCGCACGTCCCGGCCGATACGCTGCTCGCGTTGATGGATACAGCCGTAGGCCAGGTGCTCAACACCAATACGTTCCACCAAGACGTCTTGAAAATCAATTCCTACTACGACCGCATCGGCTACGGCGGCCAAGTTCCGACGCACGTCAAGGATCTCAACATCGATCCGCCGACGGGTGTGCTCAACATTTCCATCCAGGAAGGCCTGACCGTCAATGCGGTCATCATCGGTGGGGACCCGTTGCTTCCGCCCAACCTGATTCTCTCCGTAATAACCTTGAAGAAGGGCATGCCTTTTTCGGAAGAAGCGCGCGACAAAGATTTTGACGCTGTCAAAAAGCTGTACGATAAGTACGATCTGTCGCTGGGCGATGCCGAGGGCGGTATCGATCCCACCAGCGTCGATCAAAAAACCGGCACGGCGAACGTGAAATACAATTTTTCCGCGGCGCGGGTCGGCGTCGTGCAGATTACTGGCAACACGAAAACCAAAGATGTCGTCATCCGGCGCGAACTGCGCCTGCGCCCAGGAATGTATATCACGCAGGGCGCCTTGCGCCGCGACTACGAGCGTTTGAACAACACCGGCTTCTTTTCAAAAGTTGAGTTGACGCCCAAACCCGGACCGGATCCTAAAAATCCGGCTTTGGTTACGCTGAACTGGCAAGTGACCGAACAGCGCACGGGTACCGCGCAGGTTGGAGCCGGCTACTCGGGCGGCATCACCGGTCAAGGACTGACCGGCACGCTTTCGTATTCGGAAAACAACATTAACGGTACGGGCAACGGCGGTTCGGTGCGTTTCGAACGCGGCGGTCGCAGCTACGACGCGCAGGCTTCGACCAACATTCCCTACGTTGGGAAGACGAGCCGCTCGCAAAAATACAGCTTTGGTGCGACTATCTTTGCCAACGGGCAAACGAATTATTACCCGGTCTATTCCACGACCTCCACCGTGATAGCTACCCCCGCACCCGGCGCTTCGAGCGCTCCGGTACCGGTAACGCTTTATCCGAATTCGTCGCAAACCTCCATTGGCGGCGTGCTCTCAACCAGTACCGCAAAATCGTCGGGAGTTTCGCTGAACGTAGGTCGGCGGCTGACCGATTTTGTGCGAGCCAGCGTGGGAGTAAATGCGCAAAGGGTTTCCACCAGCACCACCGTGCCGGCGCCGTACTTCTTTGCGCAAGGTCAGCCGAACGTGCTGGTGGGGCCGACGCCGGCACCTGGATTCGGGACGCAGAACCCGACGGGCAGCTTCGGGATCAACGCGCCTTCGATTGCAAACATCAATACCGGCAATCCCTATAAGCTCTATAGTCTCGTTTTTGGATTGGCCAACGATACGCGCGACGACGTTTTCAACCCCCGCCGCGGGGTCAATAACTCGATATCCACTGAGGTCAGCGCACCCGCCTTCGGCTCGGATTTTCGCTACACGAGATCGGATTTCAATCTGATCAAGTTCTTCCCAACCGGAAAAACGGCAACGTTCGGAGTCCACGGCAGGGTAGGCATCACTTCGGGTGCTATTCCGCCCAACTCGCTATTCACGTTTTCGGATCAAGAGTTACGTGGATATCAAAACGTTTTTTACGGAACGGATATCGTTTTGGGTCAGGCAGAATTGCGCTACCCGGTGACGGCCGATCGAAAATTGACGATTGCGGCGTTCGCCGACGAAGGCGGTTTTCGTATTCGGGGTGCTCAGCCGCTGCTGGATCCCTACACCAATCGCATCGTGGGCTTCCCCGGAAATTGGTCGTATCGCGGCGACATCGGGGTGGGATTGCGATTCGACATTCAGCAACTGAACTTGCGCTCCATCCGGATTGACTACGCCCGCGGCACCAATGGCGCGCACACAAGCTTTGGAATAGGACAGAGCTTCTAACGTTGAGGACCAGAATCGCAGCGCTCGTTGCGCTGTGCCTGCTAACGATCGCGCCGGTCGCCCTCGCGGCGGACGTCACGGATGTTGGCGTCATCGATCAAGCCGCCATCGGCAGTTTGAAAAGCTTTACCAGCGCTAACCGCGAGCTCGAGCGCTACAAAGCAACGCTGAATGCGCAATTTGCCCGGCGCATGCGCGGTACGCGTTCGCCCTCGGATCAGCAAAAAGTAATCGCGGAATTTCAAGGGAAGTTGCTCGCGCGTCAGCGGGAGCTTTTTGCGCCGCTGTTTGGAAAAGCGCAAACGGCGATTGCATCGGTGGTTTCGAGCCGAAACTTATCTGTAGTTGTCGACAAGGGCATCGTTGTCTACGGTGGCCAAGAAATCACCCGCGCCGTGATGGACTTGTTGCAAAGTCCCGGCGATCCCGTTCCGCCTGTCAGCACGCCGCCGCCATCAGCGGTCGGTTACGTGGATCAGTTGCAGATAGACAACGTCCCCAGAATCAAGAGCGCGAACGACGAGTTCGTGAAATTTCAGAACGCTGCGAAGGCTGCAGCCCAAGCGAAAATGACTCGCGTCAAAACCGATGCGGAACGGCAAGCGATCCTCAAGGATTACCAAAAGTCCGTCTCCGACAAAAGCGATGCGCTTATTAAACCGCTCAGCGACCAAACGCGGGGCAGCATTGCCGACGTCGCTAAGAAGAAGAATTTGCTTTTGGTCATCGACAAGTCCAACTTGATCTTCGGCGGTACAGACGTGACGGCCGATGTCGTCAGCGCCCTAAGTAAATAAGGCATGAAACCGTGGCGGAAATTCAAAGCAGCGCTTTTTACGGCGTGCTTCCTATCGGCGGCGGCGGGCGGATGTGCCCAAAGAACGGTCGACGTGAATTCGGCGGAAATCCGGGGCGTTGGTTACGTGCGTC
>JAABUQ010004943.1_pt1 | contig 21986 bp, 15 predicted proteins | sample 5560001 | NCBI WGS metagenome assembly JAABUQ01 (sample SAMN10711888, study PRJNA513371) | rock metagenome | isolation source: Antarctica rocks | place: Antarctica: Victoria Land, Finger Mt nord | collected 2015-12-18 | reverse complement strand
CGCCGCCATCGGCCTCCTGCGCGCACACGGCGCGACCAACATTGCCGCCGCCTGTCGTCGCAACGCCGCCCAACCCGGGCATGCCCTCGCCCTTGTCGGCATTGCCCGAGAATGAAATGACCCTGCATGCTCGCATCACGTTCGTCGTCTTTGGTCGACCCACGTGTTATACTGCCTTGCATGGTATTCGCCCACTCTACCGTTAGCGAGTGACGCACATGATCAGGCGCTCCGAACCGGCTCCTACCCCGTACCCCCTTTCGCCCCCCTATATGACCTACGACGAGTTCCTCGACGCGGTCGACGAAGATTCGCGCGCGGAGTGGGTCGATGGAGTCATGGAGTTCATGAGCAGTCCGGCAAGTCTAGTCCATCAGACGATCGCCTATTTCCTTCAAGACCTCCTGACGACGTTCGTGCGCATCCACTCGCTTGGCGCGGTCATCGACGGACCCTACCAGATGAAACTGCCTCATTCGGGACGCGAGCCCGACGTCATCTTCGTGGCCCAGGACCACCTCGACCGGTTCGAGCAAGACTTCCTCCATGGACCGGCCGATCTGGTGGTCGAGGTGGTGTCGCCGGAGAGCGTGCGGCGCGACCGCCAGACGAAGTTCGCGGAGTACCAGGAGGGCGGCGTCCCCGAGTACTGGCTGATCGACCCGCGCCCGCGCCGCAAGCGGGCCACCTTCTATCAGCTGGACGACGCGGGCCGTTATCAGGCGGTGTCCCCGGACAGCGCCGGCGTGTACCATTCGCGGGCCGTGCCGGGCTTCTGGCTGCGCGTCGTCTGGCTGTGGCAACAGCCGCTGCCCGATCCCACGCGCGTCCTGCTCGAGATCGACCGCGCCGCCTACGCCGCCTATCTGCGCGAGCAACTGCGCGATGTGGGACTCTGATCGTCCTGTACACCGGTCGCTCATCGACGGCTGGTTATACATCGGGTACGCCCGACAGTAACGGTCGATTTCTTTGTGTACACGCCGAGTGAATGGGAATACATGAAGAGTACGCAACCCTTTATACGCGATGAGATAGACGCGAAAGGGAAGGTGGTTTATGAACGTCGCAGCGCGGCCGTAGCATGACCTGCCCGGCCTGCCGGACAGTGTGCCCGGATACGGCGCGCTACTGCCCGACGTGCGGCCTGCGCCTGGCGGATGCGCCCGTACCCCTGCCCGCGGCGCCGACGACTGACCTCGACGGCTTGGTCTACGCGTCCCAGCACGGCTCAGGCGCCTCCGCCAATACACTCTCGCCGGGCACGCTATTGCAGGGGCGCTACCGCATCGCCGCCGTGCTGGGCAGTGGCGCCTTTGGGCGCGTCTACCTGGCGGACGATACGCAGGACTCCACAACGGGGCAGGTCGCCATCAAAGAGCTGCTGGATCTGCCGTTCGGCTCACCCAACGAGAAGCGCGAGGCGGTCGGCTGGTTCAAGCGCGAGGTCGGCACGCTGCTGAGCCTGGAGCATCCCGCTATCCCCGCGATCCATGCCTACTGGACCGCCCGCGCCGCGGCCGGCCCTTTCTACCTGGCCATGGACTACGTGCCCGGCAAGACGCTGGAACAGACGCTCGTCGACGCCGGAGGCCGCGTGCCCTGGCGCACCGTGGCGGACTGGGGTATGGCGCTGTGCGACGTGCTGGCCTACCTGCATGCCCAGACGCCGCCCTTCGTGTTCCGCGACCTGAAGCTGCCCAACGTCATCGTGGACATCCGCGCGGGCACTCCGGGCGTCCCCGTGCTGATCGACTTCGGCATCGCTCGCCGGCTCGCCGGCTCCGGCGGCACTGCCATCGGCACCTGGGGTTACGTGCCGATGGAGCAGGTGCTCGGCCGCGCCGAGCCGCGCAGCGACCTCTACGCGCTGGGTGCGACGCTGCACGCGCTGCTGACCAGCCAGCGTCCCGATGTCACGTACGCGCGCCTGCAGCGCGACGGCCTCGACGTGGAGGGGTCCATGCGGGCGCTGTTCCCGCCCGTCGACACGCTTGTTCCCGAGGTCCCCGCCTCTCTCTCCGCGGTCGTGGCGCGGGCGACCGCGTTCGCCGCCGCGGATCGTTTTCCCGACGCCGCGGCCATGAAAGACGCGCTCCACGCCGTGATAGGCCCGCCTTCGCTCCCCTCCCGTCGCTCCGGTCAACCTATCGCTCCTCCAGCTCCCATCGTACCGGCTCCAGCTCCCATCGTACCGGCTCCAGCTCCCATCGTACCGGCGCTTCCCACGCCCACCGCGCACGCGCAGGCGACACCAGCGCAGCCCGCGCCGGTGCAGCCCGCCCAACCGCCGACCGAGGTGCTACAGGTCGCACAGGGCGGGCAGAGGCATGGCTTCTATACGCGCATCGGCGATGCGTTGCGGCAGGCGCGGCCACACGCTCGGATCGAGGTGGGGCCGGGGACCTACGACGAGTCTCTCACCATCGATCATCCCGTTGAGATTGTCCTGGCCGCACGAGCGGGAGCAGGGTCGGTCAGCGTCGTGAGCATCGGCGCGCCCTGCCTTGTCGCACAAGCGGATGGGGTGACGGTGCGTGGGCTGAGCCTGCGGACGGTGGAAACGAACGGGGCGCCCGAGGGGTTGGCAACCGTCCATGTCGTCCGGGGCCAGCTGACCCTCGAGCAGTGCCAATTGACCGCGACGGGGACAAGCTCCTGTGTTCTGGTCGACGGCCCGGCAACGGAATCCCTCCTGCGACGATGCGCGATCCGCGACGCGAGCGGAACTGGTGTCCTGTTCGATGGCGCGCACGGCGCGCACGGCGCGCACGGCGCGCACGGCACGCTCGAGGACTGTGAGATCACCGGCAGCGCGGGCGCGGCGGTCCTCTTGATGAATGGGGCCGAGGCGCTGCTGCGGCGTTGTACCATTCGCGACGGGCGCGACAGCGCACTGGCCGTGTTGGGGCACAGTCGCGTCACCGTGGAGGACTGTCCTATCGAGGCGAACGACGGCACCGGCATCTACGCCGACGGCGAGAGCGGCGTGGTGGCCAGCCGCTGCGACATCCACGGCAGCGGGGAGTCTGGCCTCTATCTGAACCGCGATAGCCAGGCGACAATCGAGGACTGCACGATCGTCGGCAGCCTGTTCGATGGGATCATCGTCGCCAACTATGCCCAGCTGACGGCGCGCAAAAGTCGCATCCGTGGGAGTCATAGCGCCGGCGTCTTCCTCGACATCAACGGCCGTGGCGCACTAGACGACTGCACCATCGCGGACAACGGCCACTCCGGCGTCGAAGTGCATGAGGGCGCCAGCGTCCGTATCCGCGGCGGCGCCATCGGCAACAACGGCGAGTGGGCGATCCGGCTCTATCACCACGCCGAGGACGATGTCCTGGACTGCGACTTAAGAGGCAACGCGAACGGCCCCTGGAAGGCTCCCCTGTTCGGCGGCGAGCGCCGCCCCCGATACGGCGACAACATCGAGTAGCAGTGATGACCGTGCAAGGAGTCCTCTTCGACGTCGGCGGACCCATCGACACCGAGATTGTGCGGGAGCGGCTGATCGACCAGCACATCCGCGAGGCCTTCGCCGATGACGGCCATCCCGTTGACGACGCGACGTTCGCCGCCGCGGTGCGCCGGGCCGTCGACGCCTTCGCGCCCGACACCTACCGCGCCATGGTCTGGTACCTGGCCAACCAGGACGCCGATCTCGCCGCGCGCGTCTATAGCATCTTCCGGGGTCGCGCCGGCGAGCGCCAGATCTTCGAGTTGCGTGCGGGTATCGCGGATGTGCTGGCGCGCCTGCACGAGCGCGGCCTGCGCCTGGGTCTGGCCACCAACGCCCCCGGCAGTTCCCGCATAATCTTGTCGTGCTACGACGAGCACGACGTCGGCCGCTACTTCTGGGACCGGGAGGACGACGACGCGCCCGGCTTCTCCAAGCCCGACGTGCGCCTATTCCTGCGCGCCTGCCACCGGCTCGGCGTCGCGCCAACAGATTGCGTGATGGTGGGCGACCGCATCGACAACGACATCGTCCCGGCACGGACGGTGGGCATGCCCACCGTGCTCTTGCGCACCGGCCGCCACCGCGATCAGCAACCGCGCTCGTGGGACGAGCGGCCTGACGCCGAGGTGCACGACGTACCTGCCCTCGAGCGGGCGGTCTACCGCCTGCTACAAATCGAACCGCTGTGAGCCGACACTGAATAGACACTGGGTAGAAACGTGTGAGCACATGTGCCGGCCTGACCGGCTTGCCCTGTTATCGCGCGCCAATTGACGACCGTGCCATCCAGCCGTCAAGAACAGATCCCTGGCCATCCGCGCCCGTTAATAGCGGGCTAATAGCAGCCGCGTATCGTTGCGGTAGCGTGATTGCCGCGCCGTTGTGACCGTTTGGTGTTCGTGAGAGGATACGTCATCCCATGCGTTTGCCCACCCTTACCATTACCATGATCTTTGCCGTCATCGCCTTACTGCCGGCTAACGCGACTGCGCTCGGCGCCACCGCCATGGGACACCGCGCCGCCGCGTCTCATCCTACATCTGCCGCCGCGGTCCACCAGCAACAAGAGTATCGACGTACCGCCAATGCCCCAACCACGAGGTGGTCGAGCTTGCATAGCGGCAGTGAGACCGACCTGTCGGCCATCGCCTGCCCTCGCGTGGCCGTCTGCTATGCCGTCGGCGACGCCGGGACCATCCTAACCACGTCCGACAGCGGCCAGACCTGGCGGCGCCGCTGGCGTGGCGCCGCCGTCACCCTCTACGGCGTGGCCTGCGCCAGCGCGACGGCCTGCGTGGCCGTGGGCGACGAGGGGACGATCCTGACCACGTCCGACGGCGGCGCGTTGTGGCGCCGCCGAACCGGCGGCGCGGACACAACCTTGATGGCCGTGGCCTGCCCCGCCGCGAATGCCTGCGACGCCGTGGGGTCGGGATCAGGACCAAGGCGTCAGGATAGCGGCGTCGCTCTGATCAGCAGGGATGGAGGCGCCTCGTGGCAGCGGCGCGCCGTCGGGCATGCCAGCCTCTATGGCGTGGCCTGCGCCGATGCGGCCGACTGCCGGGCGGTTGGCGAGGGCGGCGCCATGGAGATTACGGCAGACGGCGGAGCGACCTGGACCGCTCAAGACAGCGGCACAACCAACGCGCTGTCCGGCGTGGCCTGTCCGCGCGCGACCGTCTGCTACGCCGTGGGCGACGTGGGGACCATCCTGGCCACCACCGATGGGGGCAACTCCTGGAGCGCCCAGAACAACGACTTTTCCGAGCAGCAGACACACACGGTCGGCTACCTGACCGCCGTCGCCTGCGTCACCGCGGCGGTCTGCCAGGCGGTCGGGCACAACGGCGCCAGCCTGCTCACCGATCAAAGCGGCCATAACTGGACCAGCCAGTCCAGCGGCGCCGTCGTCGACCTGTCCGCCATCGCCTGCCCGGACACGGCGACCTGCTACGCCGTCGGCCGCCGGGGCGCCATCCTGGGCGCCGGCGACCGCTTCGCCATGGCAGGCGGCGCGGATACCGCAACAGGTAACGACGGGATGGGAACGGCTGGGGCGGCAAGCGGCTGGCGCACCCTGCGCAACGATAGCGAAACCGGCGATAACGCGGTGACCTGCGCCACCCGGCTCATCTGTTACGCCGTGGGCAACAGCGGCGCTACCGGGGTCACCGCCGATGGCGGAGCGTCCTGGCGCGCGCAGCCCAGCGGCACGGATGTCGATCTGGCGGGCGTGTCCTGCGCCACCGCCTCCGTCTGCTACGCCGTCGGCGCTGGGGGGACGATCCTGGCAACCGCCAACGGCGGCGCCACGTGGCATGTGCGGGACAGCGGGCTCGACGCCGACAAGGACCTGTACGGTATCTCCTGCGCCGGTTCGGCCCTTTGTATCGCCGTGGGCGGCGGCGCCATCATTGCCACGACCGACGGGGGCGCCACCTGGCGCCGGCAGGTGGACGACGCAAGCCATATCTTCAGGGCTGTGTCCTGCGCCAGCGCGACCGCCTGCTATGCCGTCGGCGACAACGGCGCCGTCCTGTCTACCACAAACGGCGGCGGCGCCTGGCGTTCGCTGCGCAATCCGCTCAGCGGCACGACGAACGGTCTGAACGACGTGGCCTGTCCGGCCACGGCCATCTGCTATGCCGTCGGCGACGGAGGCGTGGTCCTGACCACGGCCGATGGGGGCGCCGCCTGGCGCCGGGACACCATCCCGCCCGCCAGGCAAAACGCCAGCGTCTATGCGTCCTATCACATCTCCTGTCCCAGCGCGACCGTCTGCATCATGTCGCTGACCGACGACACGACCCGGACGACCAGGGACGGGGGCCGCTCCTGGACCGTGCTGACTAATAGCGGCCCGTCGGCCTTTGCGTGCCCGGATACGACCGTGTGCGTCGCGCCCTACGCGTTCTTCGCCACGACAGGCGCGACCGGGACCGTGATCCAGGTCAACCCCGATCTGATTGGCGTGGCCTGTCCCTCCGCGACCACCTGCTATGCCACCGGCGACCATGACACGATCGTGGTCACACGCGACAAGGGGCATTCCTGGCGCGACGTGATCACCGGTTTTGGCGGCTTCGACGACATCGCCTGCCCGACCACGACGTCCTGCTACGCCGTCGGCGGGGACGGGGCGATCGCGGCCACCACCGACGGCGTCGCCTGGCGCCTCCAGAACAGCGGCACGGACGCCTCCCTGGGCGCCGTGGCCTGCCCCACTTCGACCAGATGCTACGCCTCGGGAGATAAGGGCACGGTTCTGGCGACGACCAATGGAGGCGCCGTCTGGCGCCCGCTGCACACCGGCATCGACACCTCTCTCTTTGACACCTCTCTCTTTGTGGGCAGCATCGCCTGCCCCAGCGCGATCGTCTGCTACGCCACCACGAAGGCGGTATACGAAAATGGGAGCACCGTGACGACCAACATCTTGGCGACCAAAGACGGCGGCCTCACCTGGCGCATCCAGGCCAGAGCGCCCGATGCCAACGGCTCCCTCAACGACATCGCCTGCCCCAGCGTCACGGTCTGCTACGCCGTGGGCAATCCGGCAACCTACGCCGCGACGACGGACGGCGGCGCGCACTGGCGTTTTCAGGGCGACGACAGCATTGGCGATAGTTTGGAGGTTGCGAGTGTGAGTTGCCCTAGCACAACGGCCTGCATCGTGGCGAACGACTCCGGCGACATCGTCGTGACCACGGACGGAGGTAAGACCTGGCGCCCTCAAACCACGATCCCCCGCCGCCAACCGAACGCGAGGAACTCGAACGAGCTTGACGACATTGCCTGCCCCGACATCGCGACGTGCTACGTTGTGGGCACTAACGGCCTCGTCCTGCTGGGATCAGGCGTGGTTGCCGCCCCGCGTCGCAAGCCAAGCGCGCCGCACGGCTGGCACAGTCTGGCCAGCGGGACGGGGCAAGACCTGGGCGGCATGGCCTGCCCGACCCTCAGGACCTGCTACGTGGTGGGACACGGCGGCGCCATCCGGGCTACCACCGACGGCGGCGCAAGTTGGCGCGGGCTGCGCAGCGGCACGCGCGCCAACCTCTCCGTGATAGCGTGCCCCCGCGCAAGCGCGTGTTACGCTGCGGGCGACAAGGGTACCGTCGTGGCCACCACGGACGGCGGCGCCACCTGGCGGCGACAGCACACGCCCGTCGAGGGCTCCGACACGCAAATAGAAAGTATCGCCTGCCCCACCGCGACCGCCTGCCTCGCCGTGGGCGACGCCCTTGTCCTGGGCACGACGGACGGCGGCGCCACCTGGCGCCGCCGGTACGAGGCCACCTCGGGCTTCCTACATGGCGTCGCCTGCGCCAGCGCCAACGCGTGCGTCGCCGTGGGCAACAGCAGCACCGTCGTCGCCACCACCGACGGGGGGGTCACCTGGCGCGTGGAAAGCGCCAGCAAAGATACGGAATACGACGCCGTGGCCTGCCCCGGACCCACCACCTGCTACGCCGCGGGCAACGGGTCTGGCAGCGAGTCTAGCACGGGTCAGTTCGTTGTGACCGTCGACGGGGGCGCGACCTGGCATCAAAAGTACTATCCCACGAACGCCGGCAACGTCATCCTCTCCTGTCCGGACGCGGCCACCTGCTATGCCGCCAACGACGCCGGCGATGTCGTGGTGACGACCGATGGCGGCGACACCTGGCAGGCCCCACACATCCCCGGCAAGGTAGCCGCGGGGGGCCTGAGCTGCCCGGCCACGGCCACCTGCTACGTCGCGGGCCAGGGCGGCGCCCTGGCCGCCCTGGCCGACGGAGGCGCGCCCGCCAGCGGCGCCGCCGTCTTGCGCGGCCTGTCATGCGTGGCCGTGGCCGCCTGCTACGCCGTCGGCGATGGAGGGGCGATCCTGGCAACCCTCGACGGCGGTAGGTCCTGGCGCGGGCAGAGCAGCGGCACGATGCTGCCCCTGCGCGACGTGGCCTGCGCGCGCGCCACCGTCTGCTATGCCGTCGGCGCGGAAGGGACGATCCTTGTCACGCGGGACGGCGGCCGGACCTGGTACCGCCAGCGCAGCGGAACGCAACGCACCCTCCTCGGCGTATCCTGCCCGCGTGTCCGCGTCTGCGTCGCCGTGGGCGACCGCGGCGCGATCCTGCGCACGACGGACGGCGTGTCCTGGCAGGCGGCGCGTCTCGGCGACGGCGCGGGCCGCCTCGCGCGCGTGGCCTGTCCCGGCGCCCGCGTCTGCGTCGCCGTGGGGACCGCCGGCATCCTGGCCACGACGGACGGCGGCGCCACCTGGCGTGCCCAGGCGCGCGGCCTCTCGGCCGGGCTCAATCTGAGCGCGGTGACCTGCTCGGGCCTGCGCGCCTGCACGGCCGTGGGCGGCGGGGGCGTCTCCGTGGCCACCACGGATGGCGGCGCGCACTGGCGGCGAGCGGGCAGCGCAATCGTCGGATTGACGGACCTGACGGGCGTGTCCTGCCCGGACGGGGACGTTTGCGCCGCGGTAGGGGCGAACGGGACCATCGCGGTGTGGCCGCACGGGGACGCGGCGCCGAGACGGCCCCGCAGCGCGATCATGGGGACGCCGACGGCGTTGCGGGACGTGGCGTGCCCGAGCAGTGCCGTGTGCTACGCCCTGGGCGACGCCAGCACAATCGTGGGCGCCTCCGACGTCGGCTCAACCTCGACGCCCTGGAGGGGACCAAACGTCTTGCTTGGCCCCGCTGGCGGCGCCCTTTACGGGGTTTCCTGTCCCACCACGAGCGATTGCTACGCCGTGGGGTCGGGTGGCGTCATCCTGGCCACGACGACGGCCGGGCGCGCCGAGATAGGCTGGCACGGCCAGGACAGCGGCGGCGACCTGGGGCTCAACGGCGTGGCCTGCCCCAGCCGGACCAGGTGCGTCGCCGTTTCGGACAACTACCTGATCGCGACCACGACCAACGGCGGCGCGGCCTGGCGCATCCGCAACGCCAGCGCCGAGTTGTACGGTGTGACGTGTCCTATCGTGACCTCGTGCTATGCCGTCGGCAGTATAGACGGGACTCAGGGAGTGGTCGAGGTCACCCATGACGGAGGCGCCACCTGGCGGGACGACGACCTGACCCAGATTGCCGGCCTATCCGACGTGAGCTGCCCACGCGAGAGGGTCTGTTACGCCGCGGGGAGCCACGGCGCGATCGTGGTCACGACGGATGGGGGCCAGTCGTGGCGTCTGCTACACACGCCGCTCGATACTGGTACAACCAACGACCTGGACGGGATCGCCTGCGCCACGCCGTCGGCCTGCATCGCCGTGGGGGAAAACGGCAACCTCGTGACGACGGCGGACGGCGGTCGGTCCTGGCGCCAGCCGCGCAATCCAGCCGGCGACGCCGGCGCCGCTCTCGTCGGCATCGCCTGTCCGAGCGCGGCCGTCTGCTATACCGTGGGGAGCAACGGAGCTATCCAGGTCACGCGGGACGGCGGCGCGACGTGGCGAGAGCAGGATAGCGGTACCGAACACAATCTGTATAGCATCGCCTGCTCCGCCGTCACCGCTTGCGACGTCGTCGGCGACCGGGGCCTCACGCTGTTTACACGGGACGGCGGCGCCACCTGGCGCCCATACCCCGATGTATCGACGGTTCTCCAACCCGTGGGGCGGCGGGTCAAAGGGGACGACGATCAGTCGTAGATCGATGCGCGGCCGAAGCGCGCCTGGCACAAGAGCGGCGCGTTTCAGGCCGCGTGCTGCTCCCTTCTTTGGCAAGGACGCGCTGGATGGTGCGCGGCGCTACGGATGCAGCTTGAGTCCTTTCGTCGCCTTGTCCACGTCCTTCTTCGGTCCGCGCAGCGCCAGGCCGACGAGGTCGGGGGCGTCGGCCGGTTCGGCGCGGAAGGCCTCGCGGTTCGCGGCGTCGTGGCCGGTCTCAAACATGGCGGCGACATAGGCGGCGGCCGTCAGCTCCCGCTCCAGCGCGATCCGCCGGGCTTTCAGCAGGTCGGCGGCCGACGCGGCGTAGATCATGATGGGCTGGCCGAGCAGGGGGACGTAGCGCCGTCCCGCAGCGTCCTCGTAGGGCTCGCCCATGGCCTCGGGCGCCGCGCCCGCGATGCCGCTGGCCAGGAAGGCCGCGACATTGAGCCGCTGCCAGGCCGCCAAATCGTCGCGCACCAGCAGCGCCACTTTCGTCTCGAAGATCACGACATCCTCCTGTGTCAGACATACCATCGGCAGCCGACCATAACGATCATGCCCGCGTCCCGGTCTCGACGCGCCCCATGCGAACAAGGATGTCCTGGAAACGATCCGCGTCCGCGGGGGACAGCCGCCCGAGGATACCGACGGTGAGGGCGTTGATCTCGCGGTCGAGGTCCCGCTGCAAGGCGCGCCCCTTATCCGTGAGGTAGACGTGGTTGATGCGCCGATCCGTGGGGTGCGGCCGGCGCTCGACGAGGCCGGCGTGGGCCAGGCGGTCGAGCAGCCCGGTGATGGTGGCCCCGTCGAGACGCAGGCGCTCGCCGAGCGCGGCCCCGCTCTGCCCGTCGGTCTCCCAGAGCACTTCGAGCAGCGCGTATTGCACGGGCGTCACCCCGTAGGGGGCGAGCCGCCGCTTCGCCTCGTGGTTGACCTGTTGATAGGCCTTGCCGAGCTGGAAGATGAAACAATCCTCGATGCGCCCCATGTCCCCTCCTTTAGCACAACGCCGATAATAGATGATAGCAGACCAAATACTTGTATACAAAATATCCGTGCACGAGTCAGAGAGGGGGTAGAAGGCTGCTCAGCTATGTATCTTTAATTCGTGCTATGGACGGCCACGTACGCCATGACCGCTACGAGAAGGGAGAGCAGTCCGGTTAAGAGCCCAAGCCCTGCTGGCCATGTCTTGCGTGTGGATAAGCATGCAGCCGCCGCACAGAGGGCTAGAATAGTGAAAGCGGCAACGAAAGGCAGCGAGATCTCATTGATGTCGATGCCAATCGCTATCAGGACGAGGGGGAACAACGGCAGCAAGCCGACAAGCAGGCCGACCATGTACCGCGCTATCGCCGCCTGGTAGGAATGCCCTGTACTCATCACGTCTCCCGTCCGCTCGTCGTCTCGCCGTCCCGCTAGCCCTTTCAGTTATAGGGTCTGCAACTCGGGATAGATGTAGACGGCCAGACGGCCTTCGCTCCCTTTGCCTGGCAGCGATGTGAGCGCGATATCATCGCGGGCCGCTCGCGGGACCAAGCGCCGTGGCACGGCGCGGCGGCACGCCACACAGGCGGAAGCCGAGTTCGACGGCGGGGCCGACGCCCAGCGCGAAGACGAGCGTGCCGATGCCGAGCGTCCCGCCGAGCAGGAACCCGGTCGCGGCCACGACGATCTCCAGCGCCGCGCGCGTCACGGCAATGCGCTGTCCCGTGAGAGCCTGCAGCCCCAGCATCAGGCCGTCGCGCGGGCCGGCTCCGAGACCGCCGCGAATGTAGAGGCCGGAGCCGAGCCCGACCAGCAGCACGCCGAGGGCGTCGACGAGGAGTTGCACGACGAGGCCGTCGGGCGCGGCGGACGGGATGATGCGCGCGCCGAGGATGCGGTCGACGAAGAAGCCGATCAGCACCATGTTGAGGACCGTGCTGACGCCGGGCCGGATGCGCAGCAGCAGCCCCACCGCGATAACCAGCGCGCCGACGGCCTGGCTGGCCTGCCCGAAGCTGAGGGGCGTGTGGCGGCTAATGCCCTGGTGTAGCACGTCCCAGGGACCAAGCCCCAGACCCGAGCGCAGGTTGAAGGCCACGCCCAGCGCGAACAGGAACAGGCCGAGCACGACGGCGGCGACCCGCGCGGCGAACCGGAGCGGCGTGGGCATATCCGCATATACGATGAGCGTTGCCTACCCTACCCTTCCTGCTCGCGTGTTCGCCACATATCTTCCCAACCGCGCCGTGTCGCCGTCTTCCTATGCTATCAGGCCCGCGTGCCCGCATGGAAGATAGCTCGACAACGTCGGGACCTTGCACAGGCCTATGACGCGCACATACGTCCTCGCCTTCGCCATCACTCATCGGCATCCGAGCGACGACCAGGAACGCTGCCGACGATCACAAGAATGTGCCGCCCCTACCGCGTCATCATCTCCAACGCCTTCGCCGCCTCTGCTCGCACGTCGTCAGTGCCGGCAGACCCCACGGCTTCGAGGGCTGCCGCGAGCTCGTCATCCCGATAGACGACATTCCGCAAGATGCGCGTGGCCTGCCACTTCTCGTCATCCCCGCCGCCCCGCAATTGGGCAAGCACATAGCCGCGACAGAGCGTCACGTATTCGTTCTCCAGGGCGAGCATGTCACGGCACAAATCACGCAGCCGCGCGCGCTCCTCCGCGCCCGTGGGGAGCGCGTACCCCCATTCCCCCTTGCAGGTGTCGAAAATGGCCGCCGCCAGCCGCGTCCGCCTGCCGTCGGGGAGATACTCTTTGCAGAGCCGGATGCTCTGACTCTTCTGTCCCGCCAGGCGCCCGGTCTCCACGGCGAGGATCAGCGTCGCGATCCACGTCGCGCTGGACACGAGTCGCCGCGTGCCGCGGGGCGCGGCGGGACGCGCGGGCACGGCGTCGTAGCCGTAGAACTCCCCGTCGGGGTCCGGGTACGTCAGCGGGGGCGCGAGCGGCGTCGGCAATGGATAGGCGACGATATCCCTCTGGCGCGGAACGCCGATGGGAAACAGGCCGGATTCAATCACGTCGAGGACGTAGCGCGGGAACGGCACGGCGGGGAGCGCCGCGCGGATGTCATCGCCGTAGACGGGCACGCCGGCGACCGTGATGAGGGCGTTGAGGAAACTCGCCTGCGTCGTGCGCGGTTGTGGCCCGCGCAGCAGATCGTCCTCGGCGTACGGATGCGCGTCGATCTGGGTCGGGCTGAGGAGTTGACACGCCGCGACGAGGCGCTGGAACGTCGCGGCCTCCCCTTCCCTGATCGTGTCGCGGAAGATGACGAACAGATCGACATCGCTGGAATGCGGGGACCCGTCGCCGTCGCCGTCGCCGTCGCCCCCAACGGCCGTCCCATCGCTGTAGCTGCCGCCAAGATAGTAGCTGCGGACGCGCCCAGGGAACGACGCCTCGACGGTGTCGATCAGTGCGCGTACGATGTTATCGATGTGCGCAATGCCGGTCACGCTGCTCAGTGTGCCGTCCACCGGGGGCGCTCCTTTCACGTCACTGTCTCATGTCACCGCGGACGTCTCTCGCGGTCCAGCGTCCCGCTAACCGTGGCTCGCGCGCGCCATAGCCAGGCTCGGCCGCTAACGACTAATGACTAACGACTCGTCCGTACACGCGGACCGTCTCGGCGGCCGTGCGTGACCAGGGGAATAGGGCTGCCCGGACCAGGCCGCGACGGCGCAGGTCGGCGCGCAGATCCTCGTCGCCGCACAGCCGGTCCAGCGCTGCGGCCAGCGCCTCGTCGTCGGCGCAGTTGGCCAGCAGCGCCGCGTCGCCGGCGGCCTCGGGCAATGAGCTGGCGGTCGAGGTCACGACCGGCGTCCCGCAGGCCATCGCCTCCAGCACGGGCAGGCCGAAGCCCTCGTAGGTCGAGGGGTAGACGAAGACCGTGGCCGCGCCGTACCACAGGGCCTGCTCCTCGTGCGCCACGTAGCCAGGGAAGCGCACGTGCTCGCGTAGGCCCAGGGTCTCGACGGCCGTAAAAATCTCCTCGTAGAGCCAGCCCTTGCCGCCGGCCAGCACCAGCGGCCAGTCCAATCCACGCCGTCTCAAGCGCGCGTAGGCCTTAATCAGCGGGACGAGACCCTTGCGGGGCTCCAACGTGCCCATATAGAGCAGGTAGTGCGCTGGCAGGCCGTGCAGAGCGCGGAAGAGATCGAGCGCGGCGGGGTCGGGCGGGGCCAGGTGCGCGGCGACGCCATTAGATACCGCCGTGACCCGCTCGGGCGGCACGCCGAGCAGGCGGATCACGTCGGCGCGCGTGTGCTCCGAAACCGCGATGACGTGCTGCGCGCGGCGCACCGACAGGCGCGTAAAGGTCTCCAGGTAGCGCCGCTTGGCCGGGAGGTAGCGGTCGGGCATCACCATGAAGATCAGGTCGTGGATGGTCACCACCGTGGGGACGGGCGCGAGCAGCGGCATGACGTTGACCGGCGCGTGCAAGAGGTCGACGCGGCCGGGCAGCAGCCACGGCAGCACGCCCTGCTCGTAGGCGATGCGGCGCCGCGGCTCAACCGTATTCAGGCGCGTCGTCACGTAGCGCATGTGCGGGGCGTAGGCGGGATCGCCTGGGGGCGGGGTATCATGGCTGAACACCGTGTAGCGCGTGCCGTCCTCGCGCGCGGCCAGCGCGCCCAGCAGGTAGTAGATATAGCGGCCGACCCCGGCGTTGCGATAGCCCTGCGAGAGCGAGAGCAAGTGGGCATTGATGCCAACATCCATGCTCGTAGCGTACCAGAGCGGACAGCGGTCACCCGGCCGCACCGCCTCTTACCGCACACCTGCCCGTTTTTACCGATCTACCCACGTTGCCCGGGTAATCTCCGCGTAGCAGCCTCCATCTCTACTGATTTTTAACGATTATATCCTAATTTTAATTGATCTATTGACAATGGGGCGGAGGTGTGTTACAGTAGGCATATGAGCGGAGGCGCGAAGGACTCTGCTCGAAGGGACGGAGGAACAATGCGCAAGATATTGGAGATGTGCCCCAGCTGCGAGGGGCCGTTGGAAATCACCGAGGTAGCCTGCCTGCGTTGCGGGACGCGCGTGCAGGCGCACTACCGGCCGTGCGACTTTTGCCGGCTGACGGACGAGCAGAGCACCTTCCTGCGCACGTTCCTGACCAGCCGCGGCAACCTGAGCGACGTGGAGAAGCGGCTGGGCGTGTCGTACCCGACGGTGCGGGCCAAGCTCGACGAGGTGATAGGGCGTCTGCAGAGCGACGACGCGCCCGCGGAGCCCTCGCCGTCCCCATCTCTGGCGCGACCCACATCCACGGTGCGTGGGGGAGCCGGAACCCGCGCCTCTACACAGGAAATGGGAACTCCGGATCGACGCGCTATCCTGGACGCTATCGCGCGCAGCGAGTTGAGCGCGGCCGAGGGATTGGAGCGCCTGCGCGGGGCGGCCCTCCCCACCCCTCCCGCTTCGCAGGACCCCACCCCCTCTCCCGACCGCGGGAGAGGGGAGTAAGGCGCGGAGACCTGCGATCGCGGGGGAGGGGCGTAGGACGTACCCACTGGGACGGCCGGCTTCCAGCCGGCATGGCTCGGACTCCCGTCTATTCTACGACGATAACCACTTCATAGAACAGCAACAGGATCGAGGAACACCATGATCAGCTACCAGAACGACGCGGACAGGTTGCGCATACTGCACCGGCGCCAGTACGAGTTACGTCATCAGGCCGAGGAAGCGCGCCGGGCTCGCCTGGCACAGGGACCCCGGCCCCTGCGTCGCGGCATCGGCCGCATGCTGATCGCCCTGGGCGAGAGCATGATTGCCGCGCCGCGCGAGCAGGCGGACGGACTCGGACGCCATGCGCCGGCCTAGCAGAGGCAACCCGCACCCCCCGGCCCCCACGGTCTGTGAATTGTCCGTCGCAAACGCCGGTCGTTCACTGGGACCGCCGCAGTCCCTGCGGCTCTGTTCGCGGGCGCGCGGTTTGTCGAACCTGGACGGGCATCCCACGACGGCTTGCCGCAGGGACTGCGGCGGTCCCAGTGGAAGTACTAGTCGTCGACTTTTCACAAGCCCTGCCCCAACCGGCTCTCCCGTGGACGGGAGAGGAGAGCCGTGGGCAAGACCGAGTGTAGGCCGACGGAGAGAAAAGAAAATAGGAAAGCATGACGGAGGTATCCCGACATGGAAGACTTTGCACAACTGGCGGCCGGCGCGGCCGTCCTGCGCGTGGACATTCATAAGGGCGATATCGTGGTGCGGGCTATGCCCGGCGCCGCCTGGACCATCGAGTGGTCCTCCAAGGGGGAGATGGGCGACCCGCCGGTGATCGAGCGCGACGGCGCCACGCTGTGGGTGCGCCAGCCACACGGCCACCCGCACCACCGGCGACTGGACGTGCGGCTGACTATCCCCACCGGCGTCGAGGAGGTCAACTTACACAACGGGTCGGGCCGCATCGACGCGGCGGGGCTGCGCGGTCGTCTGCGGCTCAAATGCGGCAACGGCGCGCTGACGCTGCGCGAGAGCGCGGGCGACCTCCAGGCGCACAACGGGAACGGCGCGGTCGAGATCGAGGGCTTCGAGGGCGTGGTCAACGCGTCCAGCGGAAACGGCCGCGTGCGGCTGAGCGGGTCGCGCGGCGAGGCTACCCTGCACAGCGGCAACGGCAACGTCGAGGTCGCGGACGCGGAGGGCCAGATCCGCGCCACGACGGGCAATGGCAGCATCTCGCTGACCGAGGTCGGCGGCGTGGCCGAGGCCAACAGCGGGCACGGCAGCGTCTCTATCGATGCGCCGCGCGGCCTCGCCGCGCGCGTCACCACGGCGATGGGCTCCATCCACATCAGTCGCGGCGCGCTGGGGCCGTCGCGCCTCAACTCCTCGATGGGCAGTATCGACTGCCGAGCGGCCCTTCTGCCCGGCGCCTACACGCTGGAGAGCAGCATGGGGACGGTGGCGCTGACCCTGCCTCCGGAGGCGCGCGCGCGCATCGACGCCCAAACCAGCTTTGGGCGCGTGCGGTCCGATTTCCCGCTGGTGCAGGTCGGGCGCTCCGGCCCCATGAGCTTCGGCGGCATGCGTATGGTCGGCAGCATCGGCGAGGGCGCGCCGGACGTGGAGGTGACGCTGCGCTCGGACAAAGGAGGCGTCAACCTCCGGCGCGGCGCGGTCGACGATACCGCCCCGTTCTTTGAGGGAGAGGCAGGGATGGACTTCTCCTCCCAAGAGACAGAGATGGGCGAGGCAGGATGGGCGGCGGCCGCTGCAATGGACATGAGGGACATCGCGGACATCGCGGCTTCGGCGGCTACATCCGCCGTATCAGCGGTCAAGGCGGCTTTTGCCGAGGCCACGCCTTCGCGTCCAGCGTATCCGTCACGGCCACCGACGCCCACGCCGCCCACGCCGCCCACGCCGCCCGCCACACCACCGCCCCCACGGGGCTCTGCCATGCCTACGTCGACGCCGGCACCAGATGGAGAGACAGACTCAACCGCGCGGCTGGCCGTCCTGGAGGCGCTGGCGCGCGGCGAGATCAGCGTGGACGAGGCCGAGGCCCTGTTGAGCCGCCAGGGGTAAAGGAAGCCAGTATTATATGGAGAAGTAACGGAGGATTCCTATCATGAAAACCGCGCGCTACCAATTGGGCTACACGCCCACCGTGACCATAGACCACTGCGACGGCGACATCATCATCGTGGGACACGACAACGCGGTGGTCGTCCTGACCTCCGACGACCTGCCTCACCTGTCTCCAGACCAGGATCGCGCGACGCTGCGCATCGAGGGGTGCGACGACGATCTGCGGCTCACCCTACCGTTCGGGGCGACGGTGATCGCCGATCATGTCGACGGCGACATGCGCATCATGGGCATCGCCAGATGTACGCTCGCGCACGTCGACGGCGATCTCACGATGGAGGATGCGCCCGGCCCATACGCCGTCGGCGACGTGGACGGCGATATCCGGGCGCGCGCCGTGGCCAACCTATCGCTGGGCGCCATCGACGGAGACGCTCGTTTGGAAGGGGTCACGGACCGCTTTACCCTGGGGCACGTGACGGGCGACCTCATCCTCGACGGCGCCGTGCACGGCTTCGGACCGGTGCGCGTGGAGGGCGACCTCACCCTCGCCATCGCCTTCGAGCCCGGTCACGAGTACCGCCTCGTCGTGGATGGCGACGCCACGATCAGTCTCCCCGACGAGGCCAACCTGACCCTGCAGGCATCCGTACACGGCGATGTCTCCGGCCTGTCCCAGTCCTACGGCGGCGTGCAGGATCAGGGCGAGGTCCGAGCTGCCTGGGGCGACGGCACATCGTATCTGTCGCTCAGCGTCGGCGGCGACCTGCGGATACGGCCGGGCGCCGCTATGACAGCACGCCCCTACGCTCCCTTGGTCACTACGATGGGACAGGAGGCGGAGACCACGGGGCCTAGCGAGGAGCAAGCGCCCGCGCCTTCAACCCCCTCCAACGTGGGCAATCTGGGCGTGCTCGAGGCATTGGCGCAAGGTAAGATCAGTGTAGACGAGGCCGAGTCTCTGCTGCATTGACGCGCCAAGCGCATCCCTCTCATCGCCAAGGACGCGATCAAGGAAGTGCTATCAATCCGAAAGGACTGTTCCCGCCATGATAGAAACAGATGTGACCTCAACGGCCACAACGGCCACAACGGCCACCGCAACCGCCGGCGCGGCGACGCCCCACGAGCAGGCGTTCACCGAGCGCCGCCTCAACGGCGTTGCCCTGGCCGGCGTCCTCGGCGCCCTCCTCCTGACCCTACTGCTCGAAGCCCTGGATCAGACCGTCGTCGGGACCGCCCTGCCGCGCATCATCGCCAGCCTCCATGGGTTCGACCGCTACACCTGGGCGGTCATCGCCTATACCCTGGCTTCGACCACCGTGGTGCCCGTCGCGGGGTCGCTCTCGGACCAGTTCGGCCGCAAGTGGTTCGTGATCGTCGGCGTCCTGCTCTTCCTCGTCGGCTCGGTCGCCTGCGGCGCCGCGCAGACGATGAATCAGCTGATTGCCTTCCGCGCCCTTCAGGGTCTGGGCGCGGGCATCGGCATCGGACTGAGCTTCACGGTTGTGGCCGACATCTTTCCCCCGCGCGAGCGCGCCAAATGGGGCGGCTTGTTCGGCGCTGTCTATGGCGTGTCCAACCTCGTCGGCCCCACGCTCGGCGGCTGGCTGACCGACCACGGTCCCCTGCTGGGCGGCTTGGTCACAAACGATGCGCGCTGGCGTTGGGTCTTCTACGTCAACCTCCCGATCGGCGTCATTGCCCTGGTGGGCCTCCTGCTCTGGCTGCCCAGCAACCTGTCCGCGCGCGCCACGACGCGCACCGGCTGGGCCGCCGCGCGACACATCGACGTCATCGGCGCCTTGCTCGCTGCGGGCGCCACGACGTGTCTCGTCCTGGGGCTGACCTGGGGCAGCAACGCGACCTATGCCTGGGGTTCCATCCAGGTCGTGGGCGCGCTGGCGGGGTCGGTCGCGCTGTTGGCGGCGTTCATCCTGGCCGAGCGCGTCGTCGCCGAGCCCATCGTGCCGCTCGACCTCTTCACCAATCGGATCTTTGCGCCCGCCGCCGCCCTCTCGCTGGTGACCTTGATGGCCCTGATCGGGCTGGTCATCTATTTGCCCCTCTACCTCCAGGGCGTGCTCGGCGAGTCGGCCACCAACTCGGGGGAGTTGATCACGCCGCTCACGCTCAGCTCCGTGGTCGGGGCGATGGCCGGCGCCCTGTTGATCAATCGGCTCAATGGGTATCGCGCCATCATCATCGTGGGCGCCGTGCTGCTCACAATCGGCACGTTCCTCCTGACGCGCATGACGCCCACCACGAGCCTGCTCTTTGCGTCGGCGGCCATGGTCATCGCCGGCCTCGGCATGGGCCCCTTCTTCTCGGTGCTCACGCTGGTGGCCCAGAACTCGCTGCCCCCCAACCGCCTCGGCGCCGGGACCAGCGCCATCCGCTACCTCGGCCAGCTCGGCGCGGTCCTGGGCGTGGCCGTCGTGGGGACCGTGGTCAACCACACCATCGCCGACGACAGCGCGCGGCGGCTGCCCGCGGACGCCGTTCGGCTGCTGACGCCGGCGGGGGTCAAAGCGGTCACCAACCCCCAGGTGTTGGTGAGCAGCAGCACGCGCGAGCAGGTAACCCAGCAGGCGCTGCAGTTCACGCGGCAGGCCGTGGCGGCCCATACGCCGCCGGGCCCTGGGCAAGCGATCGCCATCGCACACGCCGAGCAGCAGACGCGGGCGCTGCTCGGCGTCATTTTCCACGACCTCACCTTGTCGCTGAACGTGGCCATTCAGAACGGGTTCCTGGCCGTGCTCGTCTTCTGCGTGATCACGCTGGTCTCGGCCTTCTTCCTCAAGGATGTCGCGCCGCTCCCGCCGTCTCACAGTGAGGCCGAGGCGGCAGCGGCGGCCGTTCCCGCGCTAGCGTAGTGTCATCGTCGGTTTGCGGGGCCGCTACTGGTTTGCCCGCCTGTACCCAGCACAGGGTGCGCCCTGAGATTGTGATGGTGCTGCTGGCCGCCTGACCCTGAAGGGTCACGGCAGGGACGGACCTTAAAAGGTCAGCGAGGGAGCTCTGCGCACCCCCGGACCACACCGGTGACAGATCCGCGGAGACCCTTCAGGGTCCGTGCCCTACCATGACCTTTCAAGGTCAGGCGGCAACCACAATCTCGGGGCACACCCTGTCTGTGCCAGTTGCTGTGCCAGTCGGTCGTGGGTACAAAAAACTGCGTTAGTTTTGGCCCGTTCCAAGCGATACGTAGGTAGGCTGAGGAACCAACAGGGTCCAAGCAACAGAGCCGTGGAGCGCGAGAGCAGAGGAGGCGACGGTGACGTATCAGGAAGCGCGCGTCGGGGAGACCGGGGGTGAGGGTCGACAACACGAGAACGGCCCGGCCGCTGACCGGCTCCAGGCGTGGGAAGCCGTGCTGGCCGCCGAGCGGCCACGCCTGGTGCGGCTCTGCGCCCGCATCACCGGCAACGCGGACGCCGCCGAAGACCTGGCCCAGGACACCCTGGTCGAGGCCTGGCGGCGCCTGCACAGGGTCTACGATGAGGCGGGCCGGGACAAGTGGCTCTCCGCCATCGCTCGCAACGTGTGCCTGCGCTGGCTGCGCGACCACGGCCGCGACCTGGCGCACCTCCAGAATGTCGATGCCCACCGCGATGATGATGGCGGCTCACGCGCGGCGACCATGGAGAACATGGCCGACAGCACGGCCGACGTCGAGCTGGAGTTGGACCGCGAGGGGTTGGCGCGCCTGCTGGATCGGGCGCTGGCGCTGCTGCCGCCGCTGACGCGGCAGGTGCTGATCGAGAGCTACATCGAGGAGGCTTCGCAAGCCGAGGTCGCGGCGCGGCTGGGCGTCAGCGAGGACGCGGTGGCGATGCGCCTGCAGCGCGGCCGGCTGACGCTGCGCCGCGTGCTGGCCGGCGACCTGGGCGACCTCGGGGACGAGGCGGCGGCGTACGGCCTTGTCATCCCCGGCTCCACGAGCTGGCAGGAGACGCGCATCTGGTGTCCCAGGTGCGGTGGGCGGCGCCTCGTCGGCCTCTTCGACACCGCGGGCGCGGAGCCCGAGGTGACGCTGCGCTGCCCTGGCTGCTGCATCGAGCCCGGCCTGCACATCTCGCATGCCCGCGGCGCGGATATCCTCGGCTCGGTCAAAGGGTTTAAGCCCGCGCTGTCCCGCATCGAGGCCTGGGCGCACCGCTTCTACCGGCCCGGATTGGTCAGAGGCGCGATCACCTGCCCCTACTGCGGCCACATCAGTCCGCTCCTATCACACCTGCCCGCGTCGGACGATGTCCCGCCGTCCGTCCAGGGTGTGCGCGGCGCCTACGTGCGCTGCCACGGCTGCGGCATCC
>JAABUQ010004940.1_pt1 | contig 22004 bp, 22 predicted proteins | sample 5560001 | NCBI WGS metagenome assembly JAABUQ01 (sample SAMN10711888, study PRJNA513371) | rock metagenome | isolation source: Antarctica rocks | place: Antarctica: Victoria Land, Finger Mt nord | collected 2015-12-18 | reverse complement strand
CACGATCTCCGCGCCACGATCGCCGCGGGCGAGATCGTCGCGCTCGTCGGGCCCTCCGGTGCGGGAAAGACGACGATCGTCAACCTCGTACCGCGCTTTTACGATCCGCGTTCGGGTTCGGTCGAACTCGATGGCCGCGACGCGCGCACCCTGCCGCTCGCGGCGTTGCGCGCGGCGATCGCGATCGTGCCGCAAGAGGCGATGCTCTTCTCCGGGACGATCGCGGAAAACATCGCCTACGGCCGGCTCGATGCGACGCAGGCCGAGATCGAAGCCGCCGCGCGCGAAGCCAATGCCGAAGAATTCGTGCTCGACCTGCCCCTCGGCTACGCGACGCCCGTGGGCGAACGCGGGTTGCGGCTTTCGGGCGGTCAGCGTCAGCGCATCTCGATCGCCCGCGCGGTCTTGCGCGATCCGCGCATCCTGATCCTCGACGAAGCGACGAGCGCACTCGATTCGCACTCCGAACGGCTGATCGAAGCCGCGCTCGACCGGCTCTTGCCCGGCCGCACGACGCTCATCATCGCGCACCGGCTCTCGACGATCCGTCGCGCGCACAAAATTCTCTACATCGGCGGCGGTCGCGTGCTCGAGATGGGGACGCACGACGATCTCCTCGCGCGCGGCGGCGCCTATGCGGCGTTGCACGCCGCACAGTTCGCCTAGAGGAACGTCAGCCGCAGTTGACCATCCACTGAATTTTGAATCTGTCGACGAGCATCCCGAATTTCGGCCTCGGCTTCGTCGGTCGTCACGATCGAGATGGTGAAGTTGTCGTCCGGGTTCTTGACACGATCGGTCGTCGCATCCGACGCCATGAGCGTGCCCGCGGACGATGTCAGGGCGCCGTGCAAAACCTTGTTGGCCCAGTCGGCGGGGCCATACGTAGACATCTTGCTTTCAACCAACAAGATGATCGTGAGTCAGACCGCCGGGGGCAGGGTCATATCGCCGAAAAATGCTTCGATCGGCGCCGGACGCCCGAATAAGAAGCCTTGCAAATAGGGGCATCCGAGCGCCTTCATAAATTCGGCCTGCTCGTGCGTCTCGACACCTTCGCCAACGACGTCGATCTCGAGTTCGCGTGCGATCCTAACGACGGCTTCGGCGATAACTTGGTCGATCGGATTTTCGAGAATGTCATCGATGAACGCGTGGTCGAGCTTGATGCAGTCGATTGGAAAATGCTTGATATGCGAGAGCGACGAGTAGCCGGTGCCGAAATCGTCGATCGCGATCCTCACGCCGAGCGCCTTGAGCGCGGTCATTGCGCGGACGGTTTCTTTGAGGTCGGCGCTCGCGAAGCTCTCTGTGATTTCCAAGACGAGCAACTCGGGAGGAATCTTCGTACGGCCGAGCGCCTCGCGAACCGTTTCGACGAAGAGCGGCGAGCGGAACTGAACGAGTGACACATTTACCGAGAGCGGTATCGACGCGATGCCCGCGTCGATCGTCACGCGGATCCGATCGCAAACCGTATTGAGCACCCAAGCGCCGAGCGCGAAAATCGTGCCATTCGCTTCGGCAAGCGGGATGAATTCGAGGGGCGGGACGCGGCCGCGGGTCGGGTGGTTCCAACGGCACAGGCTCTCGGCGCCGACGACCGCGTGCGTGGACGCGTCGATGATGATTTGGTAGTGAAGTTCGAACTCGCCACGTTCGATCGCGTGCGCGAGTTCGAACTCGAAGCGCGCGGTCTCCTGACGGCGCTGCGCCACATCTTCGTCGAAGAAAGCGACGCGATTGCGGCCCGCGCGTTTGCTTTCGTACATCGCGGTATCGGCGGCATGCAGTAACGTCGACATGTCGGCTCCGTCGCGCGGATAGAGGCTCACGCCGATGCTCGCGGTCACATCCACTTCTTGTCCTGCCACCGCGAACGGTTTCTGCATCGCGCGGTGAATGCGTCCACAAACCGTACCGACGACGTCATCGCTCGGATAATCGAGTAGCAAGATCGCAAATTCATCGCCACCGAGCCGCGCGACGACGTCGCCCGGCCGCACCGATGCCGCCAAGCGGCCGGCGGCCTCGCAGAGCACGTCGTCGCCGACCTTGTGCCCGAAGGTGTCGTTGATCGGTTTGAAGCGATCGAGGTCGACCATGACTAAGCCGAGCGTTCTGCCGATGTTCGCCGTGTCGTCGAGCTCGCGTTCAAAGCACGTCTCGAAACGCATGCGATTGGCGAGGTTGGTCAGTCGATCCGTATTTGCCAGCGCCCACAGCGCGTCGTCCGCACGATGGTGCACGGTGATGTCGCTTGCCTGGCCGTAGACCGCCGTGGCCTGGCCGCGTTCGTCATAGGTTATCGAAGCGCTGACCTGAAGGTAGCGCTCGCGACCCCGCGCGGTGACGATGCGCTGTTCGAAGCCGTAAGACGATCGCGACGCGAACGCTCCCGCCACGACGGCGTCGACCTCGTCCCGATCGTCGGGGTGCGTGAGCGCAGCAAGGCCGCCGATTTGCTGCGGCGTGCGCGCATCGAGATCGCACAGCGCATAGAGCGCATCCGACCAGCGCGCTTGGCCAGAGACCAGATCGTCGACCCAGATCGCTTCGGGATTTAAGTGCCGCACGAGCGGAGGTTTCGTTTCGATGAGGCGGACGATCTCGGCCGCGCGCTCCGCCTCCGACGTCATTGAGACAAGCGCGGCTTGGCCTGCGGATCGAGTGATGAAGAAGATGCGGTCGTCGCCCTCGCGTCGCAGGAACATCATGTCGACGTCGTGCGCGCCCCAGCGAAACGGATACGTGAAGCGGAATCGCTCGCTTTCGGTCGTCGTGCCGAGCGCGAAGCTCCGAAAACGGCCTTCGTACGGAGCCACGCGCGTGCACGGGGCAATGTCGAAGAAATTTCGGCCGAGCGTCGTTTGTTGGGACCGGCGGGCGTGCTGGGCTTCGGCCTCGTTGAACAACTTCACGTAACCGAGCCGGTCGAGGGCGATCACCCCGACGGATAATTCGTCGAGTTCGCCCGGCGAGGCATCGAAAACCGAGATGGGGTCGAACGGCATCGAGCGTTCGAAGGTGGCTCCCATTGCCATATGCATATGTCCTACGGCTTAAAAAAGGCCGACACGGACTTCGAGCCCGTTAAGTTTTCTTTGATACAGGGCCTAATACTAATTACGGTTAACCCGAGCTGGTTGGGATTGTCCGGTTTTGCAGGCGACGACTCAGGGGTTTGCGAGCAGATTGCCATGGTATACTCTACGGGTTGTCCCCACTTCACCACGGCCCGGCTTCGGTTGGCGCGGCGGTGTGATGGTCCGACCGGTGGCCTCCATTCGGGGGCCCGAGCGTCGACCAGAAAGCGAAAATTTACGTTGGCTTCCGTCATCTCCATGAAAGCGCTGCTCGAGGCAGGCGTCCACTTCGGTCACCAGACCCGTCGTTGGAACCCCAAGATGAAACCGTTCATCTTCCAGGAGCGCAACGGCATCTACATCATCGACCTCTCCAAGACGGTCGTGATGATGCGCGAAGTCTACGCCGCCGTCAAAATGATGGCGCGCGATAATAAAGTCATTCTCTTCGTCGGCACCAAGAAGCAAGCGCAGGACGTGGTCAAGGAAGAGGCGGAGCGCGCCGGGACCTACTTCGTCAACGAGCGCTGGCTGGGCGGCACGCTCACGAACTTCTCGACGATCCAAAAGCGCATTTCACGCCTGCGTGAACTCGAGGGCATGAAGGCTCAGGGCAGCTTCGATCTGCTCCCCAAGAAAGAAGTCTCGCGGCTCTCCGACGAGCTCGAAAAGCTCGAGCGATTCCTCGGCGGCATCAAGGACATGCACCGTCTCCCCGACGCCGTCTTCATCGTCGACCCGAAGAAAGAACGCATTGCCGTTCTCGAAGCGCGCAAGCTCAAGATCCCGATCATCGCCGTGATCGATACGAATTGCGATCCCGACGAGATCGATTATCCGATCCCCGGCAACGACGACGCGATTCGTGCGGTGCGCCTGATGGTATCGAAGATCGCCGATGCGATCATCGAGGGCCGCACGGAAACGGAGAGCGGCGGCTTCGACGATGAACCCAACTACGACGATTACGTGGCACCCGTCGAGGCGATGCCTGCGGAAGCCCTGATGGAAGCCGCAGCCGCAGTCGCCGAGCCCGCACCCCAGGAGGCGGCGGTCTAGCCGCCCCGAACTTCCCACCGCTTCCAGAATCGGAAAGGCGTCGCGCGAGCGGCGTCTTTCCACGTACGACCGCAGAAAGGTCCCACGCCCGTGAGTTCCGCTACCGATTTCAAACCGACCGCCGCCGATATCAAGCGCCTACGCGAAGAAACCGGCGCCGGCATGCTCGACTGCCGCGCGGCGCTCGTGGGTTCGGCTGGCGACTACGAGGCGGCGAAGAAGGGTCTGATCGATCAGGGCGCCTCGAAGGTCGCGAAGAAAGCCGATCGCGCCGCAAACGAAGGGCTCGTCGAGTCGTACATCCACCCGGGCAACAAAGTTGGCGTGCTCGTCGAGATCAACTGCGAGACCGACTTCGTCGCGCGCAACGACCTCTTCAAGCAGCTCGCCCGCGACGTCGCGATGCACGTCGCCGCGATTCCGGTGAAGTACGTCTCGCGCGATCAGGTTTCCGAGGAAGAGCTCGCGCCGCTACGCGAGCAGTTCGCCGCCGAAGCCGCAGGCAAGCCCGCGAATATCGTCGACCGCATCGTCGAGGGCAAGATCAACAAGTGGTACGAGGAGAACGTCCTCGAGGAACAGTCCTTCGTCAAAGACGACGATCAGACGATCGCCGAACTCATCGCAAAAACGACGGGCGTCCTCGGCGAGAAGATCAAGATCCGTCGCTTCGCAAAATTCGCCCTTGGCGAGTAAAGGTCGTCCCGTCTTCGACCGCATCCTGCTGAAGATTTCCGGCGAAGCGTTCGCGGGTGCGGAGAGTTCGGTCGATGCGATCACGACCGCGTGGATGGCCGAACAGATCGCCGAAGTCGCGCGCGCGGGCGTTTCGATCGCCGTCGTCGTCGGCGGCGGCAACATCTGGCGCGGGAAGGCGCACGAAGCGGGCGGCATGGATCGTGCCACGGCCGACTACATGGGCATGCTCGCGACCGTCATTAACGCGCTCGCGCTGCAGGACGCGCTCGAACGCATCGGTATCCCCTCGCGCGTGCAGACCGCAATCCAGATGCAGCAGATCGCCGAGCCATATATTCGGCGGCGCGCGATGCGACATCTCGAGAAGGGGCGCGTCGTAATTTTCGGCGCAGGCACGGGTAATCCGTATTTTACGACCGATACCACAGCAGCGCTGCGAGCGGTGGAGATCGGCGCGCAGGCGATTCTCAAGGCAACCAAAGTCGACGGTATCTACACGGCCGATCCGAAGCTCGACACGACGGCGACGCGCTTCACGCAACTCGAATATCTCGACGTGCTCAAGCGTGGACTCGAAGTGATGGACAACACCGCGCTCACGCTCTGCATGGATAACGACGTGCCGATCGTCGTCTTCGACATGCACGTCGCGGGCAACATCCGGCGCGTCGTCTTCGGCGAAACGATCGGAACGCTCGTCGGGACGCCCGCGCGCTTACGCACGGTAGGAGAGATGGCAACGACATGAGTGAGATCGACGACGTCGTCAAGCAGATGGAAACGCGCATGCAGAAGGCGATCGATGCGACGCGCAACGATTTCGCGTCGGTGCGCACCGGCCGCGCGTCGCCGGCGCTTCTGGATCGCATCCAGGTCGAAGCCTACGGTGCGATGGCGCCGCTGAAGTCGATGGCGAGCGTCAGTACGCCCGATGCGCGCACGCTGCAGATCACGGCCTTCGATCGCCAGACGGTCGGCGCGATTCGCAAGGCGATCGAAACGAGCGATCTCGGATTGACGCCGAACATCGACGGGTCGAACATCCGGCTGCAGATCCCGCAGCCGACCGAAGAGCGGCGTAAAGATCTCGTCAAAGTCGTCAAGAAAAAGGCCGAAGACGGCAAGGTCGCCGTTCGCAACGTTCGTCACAAATGCGTCGACGATATCAAGGCGTTGCTCAAGGACGGCAAAATCACCGAAGACGACAATAAGCGCGCGGGCGAGCGGGTACAAAAAATTACGGATAAATTCGTAAAAGATGTCGATGCGCTGGTCGTCGCCAAGGAAAAAGAGATTCTCGAAGTCTGATACGCGTTCGGCGTCCCGATTCTAAAGAAGACTTCTCGGCGACCCGAAAACGTAGTGGAGTGCGGGGTGCCGTCGTTCGTCGTTCCCGGCCGGAAACCTGACGATCGCCGATGCCGTGACAGGGGGCCACAACGCCCTGTTCTTTTACCAAGAGTAAGCATCGCGAAGCCTCGACCAAGGGTTTTCGGACGTCCCACGGTACGGATGGCCGATGACCCATCCCGAGAGCGAGTCGCTCGCGCTCTTGCCGCTTTCCGACGCGCGTGCTCGGCTCGGCGATGCCTTCGGGCGCTTCGTGCTCTTACGCCCGCCGTACGCGGCCGTTGGCCTCGGCACCCTTCGCGTGTTGCGCGTTTGCGTTCGCGATGGGCGTACCGACGTGGTCGCCGGCTACGACGGATACGCGCGTCTGCCGGGCGTGCTCGAGGCGCGGTCGGCTTGACCGGCGCGCGCGAACGCGACGACCACCTCGTCGCCGGACCCTTGCCGCGCCACGTCGCGATCATCATGGACGGCAATCGCCGCTGGGCGAAAGCGCGGCGCATGCCCGGCATCGAGGGACATCGCCGCGGGATCGTCGCGCTCCGCAGAGTGACGCGTGCGGCGAGCGATTTCGGCGTTCCGATGCTCACCGTCTATGGCTTTTCGACCGAGAACTGGAAGCGCGACTCGACGGAGATTTCGCTGCTGCTCGATCTGTGCGTGTATTTCGCGCGCACCGAACTCGCGGAACTTCGTCGCAACAACGTTCGCGTGCGCATCATCGGGCAATACAAGGCGCTTCCGCGCGCATCGTCGGACGCGCTCGACACGCTCGTCGATGCGACCGCCGCAAACACCGGCCTGCAACTCAATCTCGCCGTCAACTACAGCGCCCGTTCGGAATTGCGTTTGGCACTCGAAGCGGTCGCGCGCGATGTTGCTGCCGGACGTCTGCGTCCGGAGGACATCGACGAAGGCGTCGTCGCGTCGTATCTCTCGACGGCGGAGATGCCCGACCCCGACTTGCTGATCCGGCCCGGCGGCGAAGCGCGGCTTTCGAATTTTCTACTCTACCAACTCGCCGACGCGCATTTCTATTTGACCGAAACGTATTGGCCCGATTTCGATCGCGCGCAGTTCGCGCTCGCAATCGAGGCGTATCGGTCGCGCGTGTCCGCGCTCGCGAGCGGAGGCGCGTGACGGCTACCACCGCCGGTTCTCCCGTCCCCGCCGCGACCGGGCGTCGAATCGCGGTCGGTCTCGGCATCGCGACCGTCGTGCTCGCGTCGGCTGCGACGGTGCCGACGTTCACGATCGTCGTGCTCGCCATTACGATCGGATCGCTGTGGGAACTCTCGCGCATGACCGCGCGCATGGGCGAACCGCTGATCTTCCCCGTCGGGGCGCTCGCGATCGGTACGTACGTCGTGCTCGCGGCGTGCAATCTGCAGCACGCGTACGAAAAATTGGTTCTCGCCGGGACGGTGATCGGGTCGCTCGCATTCGCGCTCGTCGGGAGTCGGCAGAAGTACATCGCGCGCAGTGCGATCACGCTATTCGGCGTCGTCTACATCGGGTGGCTGGGATCGTATTTTTTGGCGTTGCGGAATCTACCGCACGTCGGTACCGCGTATACGGTCGCGGCGATCGTCGTCATCGCGTTCACCGACATCTTCGCGATGATCGTCGGGACGACGATCGGACGAACGCCACTCACGTCGATCTCGCCGAAGAAGACGTGGGAAGGCGCGATCGGCGGATTCGTCGCGAGCGTGGCGATTGCGAGCGCGATGGCGGCGCTGCCGGCGCTACGGATCACGTGGTCGGACGGCGCGCTCATCGGCGCGATCACGAGCGTGGCCGCGCAGGCGGGCGACATCGTCGAATCGGCGCTCAAGCGCGATGCTCGCGTCAAAGATGCCGGCAGCATCCTCGCCGGTCACGGCGGTATCCTCGATCGGTTCGATTCGTATATTTTCGGCGGCATCGCATTTTACGCAAGCCTGTTCGTCACGGGACACATCCCGCACTGACGATAACGACGTAAGCGTGCAAAAGAACATCGCCGTCCTCGGCTCGACGGGGTCGATCGGAACGCAGACGCTCGACGTGGTCGCTCGACACCCCGAGCGATTTCGCATCGTCGCGCTCGCGTGCGGTTCGCGGGTCGCCGAGACGATCGCGCAAGCGCTCGCGTGCGAACCGGAGATCGTCTCGTGTGCGAACGAGGCCGACGTCGCGACCTTGCGCGCGGCGTTGCCCGCGCGCGTGCGGATCGCGCACGGCGCGGACGGGCTCATGGCGTGTGCTGTCGATAGCGGCGCGGACGTCGTGGTGGCAGCGACCGACGGCGCCGTCGCCTTCGACGCGGTCTTCGCCGCATGCGAGCGCGGCATCCGCATCGCGGTCGCGAACAAAGAACTCATCGTCGCCGCAGGCGAACTCTTCATGGCCGCCGCGGCGCGGAGCGGTGCGGAGATCATCCCGGTCGATAGCGAACACAGCGCGCTCTTTCAGTGTCTCGTCGGCGAGCCAGTCGAGCGTATCGCCTCGGTGATCCTCACCGCTTCGGGCGGTCCGTTTTGGGACTGGGATCGCGATCGCATCGCAGGCGCCGCCGTCGCCGATGCGCTGCGTCACCCGACGTGGCAGATGGGCGTGAAGAACACCGTCGATTCGGCTTCGCTCATGAACAAGGGTCTCGAGGTCATCGAGGCGAGTCGTCTTTTCCGCTTACCCGCGGAAAAGATCGACGTTCTGGTGCATCGCACGTCCGTGGCGCACGGCTTCGTCGTCTTTACCGACGGCAACGTGAAGGCGCAGCTCGCGCCGCCCGATATGCGCTTGCCGATCGGCTACGCCCTCGCCTACCCGGACCGGCTGGCCGACCGTCCACACCAGCGCGCGCTCGCGGCGCTGGGAACTTCGCCCGACGCTCGTGCGGCGACGCTTGCCTTCGTACCGCCGGACCTCGAACGCTTTCCGTGCCTCGGCCTCGCCTATGAAGCGCTGCGACGCGGCGGGACCGTGCCGGCCGCGCTCTCGGCCGCAAACGAAATCGCCGTGGCTGCGTTCGTAAGGGGAGCGATCCGTTTCGGGGAGATCTCGAACGTCGTCGCTTCGGCGCTGCGGGGGACGCCCGACGAGCCGCTCACCCTCGCCTCGGTCCGTGCGGCCGACCTCCATGCCCGCGCCCTCGCGAACGCGGAAGTCGAGGCCCGCCTCGCACCGCTGACGAACTAATAAGGAACCCTATGGTAGTCTCGTTCGGCCTCCTTGCCCTCGCGCTTCCGACCCTCGACGGTGTCGGCAAGATCGCGGTGTTCCTCCTCATGCTGTCGATCTTGGTCGTCTTGCACGAGGGCGGCCACTTCTTGCTCGCGCGGCTCAACGGCGTGCGCGTCAACGATTTCGCCGTCGGCTTCGGCCCGACGCTGCTCAAGTGGACGTCGCCTCGGAGCGGGACGAATTATCGGATCAACCTGCTGCCGATCGGCGGCTATTGTGCGATGCAGGGCGAGGACGGCAAGACGAGCGAGGCGGAGCAGCAGCGCGAGTTTCGCGACACCTCAGTTGGTGCGCCCCTCGCTTCGGGAACGGCGCTGGGCAACGTTGCCGTGCTCGAACGACCCGTGACCGCGCTCGCCGCGATGACGGGCTCGGCTGAAACGCTCGAGGCGCCCGGCGCAACGCTCGCGGACAACTTTCAGTCGAAGAAGCCGATCCAGCGGCTGTCGATCGTGGTCGCGGGGCCGATCGCGAATTTCTTGGTCGCGTTCGTGATTTTCTTCCTCGCGGCGATCACCGTCGGCGTGCCCTCGGACGCGTACGCGCCGAAGGTCGGCTTCCTCATCGCGGGTTCGCCCGCGCAGAAGGCCGGGCTCCAGCTGGGCGACCAGATCCAAGCGATCGACGGGACGGCCTACACGTCGGGCGACGCGATCATCAAGAAGATTCATGCGTCTGCGGGGATTCCGATCCAGTTGACCTACACGCGCCACGGCATCTCGAACACCGTCCGCATCACGCCGTATCGCGCGCGTAACGGTCATGGATTCGAAGGACGCATCGGTTTCAGCCCGATTGCCACGTACCAGCGCATCAATCCGATCGCCGCGATCCCGGTGGCGGCGAACGAGTTCTGGACCAGCACCGTCACGCAGGTGACGGGGTACGGGCAGCTGATCTCGCATCCAACGAAGTACGCGTCGAGCCTTTCGGGACCGATCGGGATGGCGCGTGCCGCCTCGGCGTATCAGGATCTCGGCTGGGGACCGTACATCTCGCTCGCCGCGCTCATCTCGATCGCGCTCGGCGTGCTCAACCTGCTACCGTTCCCCGCACTCGACGGCGGACGCGGCGTGTTCATCATCGCGGAGATGCTACGCGGGCGGCCGGTCGAGCCGGAAAAAGAAGCGCTCGTTCACGTAACGGGCTTCGCCGTGCTCATGGTCCTCATGGTTGCGGTCACGTACCATGACATTGCAAATCTTCTCACCGGTAAGGGAGTCTTCTGAGTCATGGTCCGCTTGCGCCGTGCATCGAAGCCCATTCTGCTCGAAAACAAATCGAAGTGGTCGAGTGGAGCGAAAAAAGTGTGGATGGGCGGCGACCATCCCGTCGTCGTGCAGTCCATGACGACGACCGATACGGCCGATGCCGATAAAACGCTTACACAGATTTACGAACTCGCGGGTGCCGGCTGCGAGGTCGTGCGCGTCACGGTCAAGGACGCACCCGATGCTGCAGGCATGCCGGCGATCGTTGCGCGGTCGCCCGTGCCGATCGTCGCCGACATCCACTTCGATCACAAGATGGCCCTTGCGGCCCTCGAAGCCGGCGTCGCGAAGCTGCGTCTCAATCCCGGCAATATCACCGACCGCAACAAGACGCGCGAAGTCGTTGCGCTCGCCAAGGACATGGGCACGCCGATCCGCATCGGCGTCAACATGGGGTCACTCGCCGCCGACCTCGAGAAGCAGTACGGCCACACCCCCGACGCGATGGTGCGCTCGGCGCTGCGGCACGTCGAGATTCTCGAAGAACTCGGCCACACCGACATCGTCATCTCGCTCAAGGCGCACGACGTGCTCACGACGATCGCGTCGTACCGTTTAGCCGACAAGATGCTCGCCGAACGCGGGACGCCCTACGCGCTCCACCTCGGCGTAACCGAAGCCGGTCTGCCGCGCGAGGGCACGATCAAATCGTCGATCGGCATGGGCATTCTCTTGTTCGAAGGCATCGGCGATACGCTGCGCTGTTCGCTCGCGGCGGATCCCGTCGAAGAGATCCCCGTCTGCTGGGGCATCCTCAAGGCGCTCCAGATTCGCGAAAAAGGCTTCGACATCACGGCCTGCCCGTCGTGTGGCCGTGCCGAAATCGAAGTCGTCGAGCTCGCGCGTTCCGTCGAGGCGATTGCCAAGGAGTACACGGCGCCCGTCAAGGTGGCCGTCATGGGCTGCGTTGTCAACGGCCCGGGTGAGAGCAAGATGGCCGATGTGGGCGTCGCCGGTGGCAAGGGCAAGGGTGCGATTTATCGCAAGGGTGAACTCGTGGGCACGTTCCCCGAGGCTGAGTTGCTCTCGGCTCTGCGCACGGAAATCGAAAAAGTCATCATCGACGTCTATCCGGATTTTATTGGTGAAACGGCTCATGGAAAAACTCTCGCTCCGGTTTCCTAGTCGCCGCACCGTCGGCGTGACGGTGCTGGTCGCGGCGTTCTCCGCCGGCCTCTCGTCGCTCTCGACGCCTGCGGCGCTGCGTATCGACGGGCAGCGTACGATTTCCGACGTTCCGCCCGTGACGACCGCGAAAGGCGCCTACGTGCCCTTGCGCGTCGTCGCCGAAACACTCGGCGCCGACACGAATTACGACGCTAAGACCGGAACGATCGAGCTGACGCACGCGAACGACACCCTGCGCTTACGCGTCGGCGATCGCGCCGCGACGCTCGACGGCAAGAAATTGACGCTCAAGAGCGCGCCCTTTGCGGTACGTGGCCGCACGATGGTCCCGCTCAACGTGATCGCGCGCGCGCTGAAAACCAACGTCCGCTACGACGTCTCGCACGCAAAGATCGACGTGATGACGCCAGGCCTCATCGAAGCCGGCGCCCAGGACGAAACGCCCTAGGCGATCACGCGTCCGAGGATGACGCGAGTTCGCCCGTGAGCAGGCGCTTGGCCATCACGAAATCGCCGCGTAGCGAGTAGAGCGGATACGTGAACGTCTTGGGGACGTTGCCCTCGATTGCGAAATGCGAGAGCCACGCGGGCAGATAGCCCGCGACGAGGGCGAACGCCGCAAGCTTTGGCTTGCGTAGCACGACGGCCGCGCCCAGAAGCGACACCGCGCCGAACGTGCCGAGCGCGTGCACGACCTGCGTGCGGCGATCCGCGTGTGCGTCGAGATACTCGGGCAGAAATTCGTCGAACGTCATCGTGAAGAATGGTGCGCGTCCGCACGACGCGTCCCTGCCGTCAGTCCGCGTAGTCTCGCGGATCGGCGACCGGAACGATCGCCCGCGGATCGGACTTCCAAAAGCCGTAGCTGAAGAAAAAGACGAGTCCGACGACGAGCGCGATTGCGAACCAAACCCACGTCGTTCTCGAGAGGCCGAACACGGCGAGAAACGTCGAGAAGACGATGCCGAGGATCGGAAAGAGCGGTACGAACGGCACCCGGAACGTCCGCGGCAGATCAGGTTTGCGTTTGCGCAAGAACAACACGCCCGCACAAACGACGATGAATGCAATCAGCGTGCCGATGTTGACCAGGTTGAGCAATTGGTTGAGCGGGACGATGAGCGCGAGGAGCGCGACGAGCACGCCCGTCGTCATCGTCGTAATGACGGGCGTCTTGAAGCGCGGATGGATCGTCGCGACGACGGGCGGCAGCATCTTATCGCGTGCCATTACGTAGAAGATGCGCGTCTGGCCGAGCAGCGAACTGAGCGCGACGCTCGTGGTGCCCGCGAGCACGCCCATGGTGATGATCCAGCTCAGGAAGGGCAGATGTAGCGGTGCGAGCGCGTAGACGAGCGGATTTTTCGCGGGGACGTGCGCCCACGGCACCGCGCCCACCAGGACGATTGCGGTCGCGCAGTAGATGATCGTGCCGATCGCGAGCGCGCCGATGACGCCGTAGGGGATGTCACGCTGCGGATTCTTGCACTCTTCGGCAGTCGTCGTCGCGGTATCGAATCCGATGTAGCTGAAAAAGACGTATGCGGCGATCGGAACGATGCCGAAGGGTTGACCCGCTTCCACCGCACCGCCGAACGGCTCGAGTTTGCCCCATCCGTACGGATGAAAATCGGCGAGATTGTGCGCGTGAAAGAGCGACACACCCGCGACGATGAACACGAGCAACGCCGAGATCTTCAGCACGACGAAGATGTTGTTTGCGGTCGCGGACTCTCGGATGCCGATCGAGAGTAGCGCCGAGAGCGCGATCACGAAGAACGCCGCGACAACGTCGGCCTGCGAGTGCGCGAGATCGTAGCCCGTCGGATTCCACCACGCGCCGTGGATGACGAGATTGGAAGTCTGCGCCCACGCCGGCAACACGATACCGATGCTTTTGAGCACGTCTTGGATCGCGGCCGAAAATTGCTGTGCGACCGGTGCCGCGCTGATGCCGTACTCGAAGATGAGTGCGAAGCCGATGATCCATGCCGCGAGTTTGCCCAGCGTCGCGTATGCATACGTGTATGCACTGCCTGCGACAGGAACCATCGCGCCGAGTTCGGCGTAACAGAGCGCGGCGAAGAACGACGTGAGGCCTGCGAGCAGATAGGAGATGATGACCGCGGGGCCAGCGCCTTTGACGCCCGTGCCGATCGTCGTGAAGATGCCGCCGCCGATCATCGTGCCGAGGCCGATCGAGGCGAGATCGCGAGCGGTGAGCGCGCGCCGCAAGACGCGATTCTTGCTCTGTTCCCGGAGCGCATCGACGCTGGTCGTTGCAAATAATCGAGAACCAAACGACATCACGCCTCGGTTCTTTCGTTCCGCTCGCTCTCCCCCCGAGGTGCGCCCCCGGTGCGGGCAAAGATTACTTCAGGACTAAATAGATGGCGTGGCGTCCGCGCTTGGCGGTGCCGTCTTCGGATTCCAGAGGTGCTCGGGTTGGCCGAGCGCCGCGTTGATCCAACGCGACCACACGAAGAGGGCGTCGGAGAGCCGGTTGACGTAGCGCATGACGTCGTCGGAGATCGGCTCGTTACCCTGGAGCGTGACGAGGAGTCGTTCGACGCGACGCGCGATCGTGCGCGCTTGGTGGAGGAACGCTCCGGGATACGAGCCGCCCGGGTGGATGAAATTCGCGAGCGGTTCGAGGTCGGCTTGGGCCGTATCGATCGCGCGTTCGAGGGCGTCCGCGTCGGCAGGCGTCACGAGCGGCATGCCGGCCCAACGATCCGCGGGCAGCGTTGCGAGATCGCTGCCGAGGTTGAAGAGGGCGTCCTGCGTCCATGCGAGCCAGGCGTCGAGGGCGCGTGCCGTCGCGATGTTCGGCGTCGCGGTATCGCGCGAAGTCGCCGTGCTGCCGCTGCGGATGGACTCGGCGAGGGCGGTGCGCGCCAGGCCGATTACGGACGAGAGTTCATCGACGGTCCCGTAGGTTTCGATGCGCAGCGCGTTCTTCTTGACGCGCTGACCGCCGACGAGGCCGGTCGTTCCATCATCGCCGGTACGGGTGTAAATGCGGGTGAGTTTGGGCACGTTGGAGGCTTCGCGCACACGGGGCGGACATCCGGCGGTCACGAAATGCTCACGACCGCGAGGGAGACTGCGATGAGTGATATGGCCATCGATTACAAGCACTATCCCATCTCCGTCGAGATGTACTATCGCATGGGCGAAACCGGCATCCTGGACGAAGACGCGCGCGTCGAGTTACTCGATGGTGAGTTGATCGAGATGGCGCCGATTAGCTCCGAACATCAGGACCCAATTCGCAAACTCAACGCGATTCTCGTCAAACGTTTCGACGGACGCGCGATCGTCGATAATAGCGGGCCGGTGATCATCGATCCGATCTCGGCACCACAACCCGACCTCATGCTCTTGCGCCGGCGCGATTATCGCAAGCGGCTTCCCGATCAGCACGATGTGTTGCTCGTGGTCGAGGTCTCGGTCTCGTCGCTGCGCTACGATCGGGGCCGTAAGCTCTCGGCGTACGCGCGAACGGGCTTACCGGAGGTTTGGATCGTCAACATGGTCGATCGGCGCGTCGAGCGCTGCGCCGACCTGAACGCCAGCACGTACGCTACGGTCGACCACCTGCGACGCGGCGAGACGATCGCGCCGCGCGCGTTTCCCCACGATACGATCGCCATCGACGATTTTCTGGCGTAGCTGGTCGGAAAGCGAAAGCGGGTCAGTCCGGGGAAGGCGTTCGAGCGGTGGACAGGCGATCACGACATAGCAACCCTCGCGAGGGAGACTGCGATGAGTGATATGGCCGTCGAATACGAGCGCTTCCCGATTTCCGCCGACATGTTCTTCCGCATGGGAGACCTGGGATTCTTCGCTGACGACGAGCGCCGCGTCGAGTTGCTCGACGGCGAGATCGTGGTGATTCCGACCCCGAGCCCCGAGCATCAATACGTGGTCCGGAAACTGAGCGCGATCTTCCATCGCCTCTTCCTCGATCGATCGACGATCGACGTCAACGGGCCGCTACGCGTCAGCGACTCCTCGGTACCGCTCCCCGATTTAACATCGGTGGAGCACGTCGTGCCGGGTGCCCAGATCGCGTCGCGCGCCTTTCCAAGAGACGCGATCGATGTCGGCGAGTTCATGCCTTAAGCGTCCCGCCGCGCCCGTCGCGGGGCGATGCCGCGTACGCCGGCCGGGGGACTGGACGGTCGTGCTGCGAAGAAATGCGGCTTGTGATGTCCAGTACCGAAGCGCCCGAAAAGACGCCGCTCGTCAAAGAGATTCCGCCAAAAGCGAACGATCTTTCCGAGTGGTACCAAGCCGTATGTTATAAAGCCGAACTCGTTTCGCTCTCGCCCGTGCGCGGGTGCGTCGTGCTTCGGCCGTACGGCATGGGACTGTGGGAGCGCCTGCACGACGCGCTCGACACGCGCTTCAAAGAGACGGGGCACGAGAACGCCTATTTTCCGCTGCTGATTCCCGAGAGTCTGCTCACGCGCGAAGCCGAGCACGTCGAGGGATTCGCGCCGGAAGTTGCGTGGGTGACGCACGGCGGCAACGAAAAACTCGCCGAGCGCCTCGCGATCCGACCGACGAGCGAAGTCATCATCGGCACGATGTACGCCGAATGGGTGCAGTCGTACCGCGACCTGCCCATCCTCATCAATCAGTGGGCGAACGTCATGCGTTGGGAAAAGCGCACGCGTCCGTTCCTGCGCACGATGGAGTTTCTCTGGCAAGAGGGGCACACCGCGCACGCGACCGAGAGCGAAGCGGCGGCCGAAGTGCAGCAGATGCTCGAGGTCTACCGCGAGGTCGCCGAAGACATCTGCGCCGTGCCCGTCATCAAGGGCGAAAAGTCGAGTACCGAACGATTCGCAGGTGCGACGCACACCTATTCGATCGAAGCGCTCATGCCCGACGGCAAGGCGCTGCAAGCCGCGACCTCACACGAACTCGGTCAGAATTTTTCGAAGGCGTACGACATCACGTTCGCCGCCGAAGACCAGACCGTGCAACACGCGTGGACGACGTCGTGGGGCATGTCCTGGCGCATGCTCGGTGCGCTCATCATGGTACACGGCGACGATCGCGGTCTGCGTATCCCACCGAAAATGGCGCCGATCGAAGCGGTCGTCGTGCCCATCGTCGGCAAGGGTTCTGGCGACGTCGCCATTGCCGCACGCGACCTGTACGCGACGCTGAAGCAGGCGGGATTGCGCGTGAAAGTCGACGAGCGCGATCTGCGTCCCGGCAACAAGTTCGCGGATTGGGAAATGCGCGGCGTGCCGATCCGTATCGAACTCGGCGCGAAAGATCTCGAAGCCGGCACGGCAACGCTCGTGCGACGCGATAAAGAGAAGGGCGCGGAGGGTGCCAAGGTCGCCGTGCCGATCGCCGAGGTCGCGAGCCGGCTGCCGGTGCTGCTCCTGCATATTCAACACGAACTCACCGTGCAGGCACGGGCGTTCCTCGATGCGCACACGCTCACCGTCGCGACGCGCGACGACTTTCTCGCGCGCCTGCGCGAGCGAGCGGGCATGGTCGAGATCGCCTGGTGCGGTGGACCCGCTTGCGAAGCGGCCGTCAAAGCCGAGACGAGCGCGACGACCCGCAATACGCGACCGCTCGCGACGCCCGGCGGCGCGTGCGTTGCGTGCGGCGAACCGGCGACGACGCTCGCGTACTTCGCGCAGAGTTACTGATCGCGTGCCGTCGTTAGCTCGCCGCGTTCGTGCGGCGCGTCGGTTTGCCACGTGCCTGCGCACCGCCGCCGCGTGCTGCATTGCGGGCATTGTGTGCGGTGCAGCAGCGCTGCCCGCATCGGCGGGCGGATCGCTCGCCGAGGTGAACGCCGCGCGCCGCGCGGCAGGCAATCGGCCTGCCGAAGCGGTGCGCATCGGCCAAACGCTCTTCCGCACGATTTGGCCAGCACAATTGCGCAAGGTGCGCGTCGATGGCGTCGGCACGCATCTCGTCGCCGGACTCGTGCTTTCGGGCATCAAATTTCACGGCGAGCTCACGGCGGACGGCCTCATGGATGAAGTCTCCGCGCTCGTGGCGCAGACGTTCGCCGCGAGTGCGGTTGAAGAAGTCGATGTGTGGGCCATCGTCCCGTTGCCGACGTACGCGCACGAAGTCGTCGCGGGCGATCTCGCGCAACCGACGTCGTACACCGTGTTTACCGCGACGGTGCGCCGCAGTGAAGCCGCCACCTTTGCCGAGCGTCTGCGCCGCGGCGAGGACATCTATTGGGATGCCGCGTGGCGCAAGGCGCTCGGGGCGCCGCCGATCCCGCAGCGAGGGGAGCGCCCCGGGTTTTCGGTAACTGGCGCAAGTCGAAGGTAGTTTTTGGAGGCCGTTTGTACCGAAGGACGACGCTTGCGAACGGGGTTCGCGTGGTAACGGAGGCGATGCCGCACGTGCGGTCCGCGTCGCTCGGCATCTGGGCCGATGTTGGAAGCGCCGCGGAGCGCCCCGAGCAGCGCGGTATCTCACACCTCGTCGAGCACATGCTCTTCAAGGGCACCGAGCGCCGCAGCGCGCGCGAAATCGCGGAGACGATGGACGGCGTCGGCGGCAATCTCAACGCCTTCACGGATAAAGAAGCGACCTGTTATTACGCGAAGGTCATCGACCATCACGTACCGCTCGCGATCGACGTGCTCGCCGATATGTTTCGTAACTCGACCTTCGCGCCGGCGGAACTGGCGAAAGAGCAGAGCGTCGTCCTCGAAGAGATTCGGATGTACGACGACGCGCCCGACGACGTCGTCTTCGATCTCTTCACGCGCACGATGTGGCACGGATCGCCGCTGGGCGAACCGACGATCGGCTACGCGGAGACGGTCGCCGCGCTCACGAGCGATGACTTGCGCGGTCATCTGCGCGCGCACTACGCGCCGAACGCCGTCGTGTTTACCGCGGCCGGCAACGTCGATCATGACACGATCGTCGGACTCGTCGATGCGGCGTTCGGATCGCTCGTGGGCGGCAGCGTCTTGCCGACTCCCGAGCGACCGATCGCGGCGCCCAAGACGCTCGTGCACACGAAGGATACGGAACAAGCCTACGTGGTGCTCGGCGCGCGCGGCCTTGCCGCGACCGACGAGCGTCGCTACGCGCTCTCCGTGCTCGATACGATTCTCGGTGGCGGCATGTCGAGCCGCCTCTTTCAAGAAGTTCGCGAGAAGCGCGGGCTCGCGTACAGCGTGTATTCGTTTCAGCAAAATTATCGCGGTGCCGGACTCTTTGGCGTCTCCGCGGGCACCTCGCCCGAGCGCGCGCAAGAGTGCGTCGATGTCATCGTAAGCGAACTCGACGTGTTCGCGCGCGAAGGTCCGCGTTCGAGCGAAGTGGCGCTCGCGAAAGAGCACATCAAGGGCAGCATGACCCTTGGGCTCGAGAGTAGCTCCGGCCGCATGATGCGCCTGGGGCGCAACGAGTTCGTACACGGTCGTCACTTTTCGATCGAAGAGATCGAAGCGCGTTTCGACGCGGTGACGCTCGACGAAGTCGCGGCGCTGGGGCGCGAGCTACTCGTGCCCGGGGCGCTCGGGCTTTTCGTGCTCGGCCCTCTCGACGCGGGTGCGATTGCCGGGTTGCGACCCGCGGCGTGAGCGCGGCGCCCGCCGGTATCTGCGCAGGTGTCGCGCCGGGTGCCTTTTGGTCGACGCAGCTCGTGCTCGCAATCGTCCTCAACACGTTCCTCAACGCCGTGCAGATCGGCGCGTATGCGGCACGGCTGGCGGGCGTGATGACCGGGCGCGTCGGCACGTCGATCTCGCTCTTCAACCTGTTCGTGACGGTCAGTCGATTCGCGAATATGTTTTACGCGCCGATGCTCGGGACGATTTCCGACCGTGCGGGCAAAGTTGCGACGTGCGTACCCGCGGCCTCGGCGCTCGCCGCACACACCTTCGAGATGCAGATGCGAGCGATCATCCTCGCGTCGACCGTGGGATCGCTCCTCGGTGCGATTTTGTTGCCGACGTTCGCGTATGTCTTCGTACGCGGCGTCGGCGCGTTCGAGCGGCGCGGCTCGATTCCAGGATCGCTCGCGCGTTTGGCGGACCTGCGCGTGTTGTTCGATATCGTGCGCACCGTCCGTGCCCCGTCGCCCCGCGTGTTCGGCCGGTTCCGCATTCGCGACGTTCCTGCGAAGTTGCTCGTCGGCAATATTGTCGTTACCGGCATCTACGCGGTCGGCGTCGTCGCCGCGTATCTCGCGAGCGTGTTGCGCCCCGACGTCGCCCGTACCGCGCTTTCGGCCTCCGGGCTCGTCAACGGCATCGCGACGATCGCGTTCGCCGTGATCGTCGATCCCACGAGTGCGTACATCGTCGACCAGGCCGCCAAAGGCGAACGCACCTTGCACGACGTGAAGACGATGGTCGTGTATCTCGGCGCGACGGCCGTCATCGGCACGCTCGCGTCGCAGCTCATTCTCGTGCCCGCGGCGTTCTTCATCGGCGGCGCGGCCCACCTCATCAATGCGCCCCGATAGGATATCGCTCGTGACAGCCGGCCTCCGCTCGACGTCCCTCGCGATCGCGCTCGCGCTCTTGGCGCTCGTTCCGGCGGGGTGCGCGAACGGCGTGAGCGGCTTCATCGTGTCGACACGAAATCATCAGGGCGACACGGCGCTCGAGAACAAGAGCTATCTCGACGCCGCGACCGCTTATCGGCTCGCGTTGCGTCTCGCGCCGAACGACGCGCACGCGCGAGCCGGCCTTGCGGCGGTGCAGTTGCAGATCGCCGCGCAAGATTACACGCTCTCGAAATTCGACGATGCACTCGCCGCGCTCGCGGTCGCCGCAAAGTACGATCCGGAAAGCGTGCGGCTCGCCGAACTCCGTACCGAGGTCGAACAGGCGCGCGTCAAACGCGAGATCGTGCTCTCGAACTATCCGACGTACGGCGATACCGGCCTCGCGCTCCGTAAGTCGTACGCGCAACTGCGCAAAGAAAGTAACGCGATCGTCGCGACGCTTCAGCGCTTCGATTATAGCTACGACGCGAGCGAATTGAGCAAGGCGATTCGCGCCTCGAATCTTCTCAACGCCGAAGTATCGCGACTCACCGCACGGCTCGTCAGCTACCGCCAGCTCGTCGAAACGGGATCACCCGAACGCAAAGCCGACGCCCAGCTCTCGCCCGCGGGATCGCTGCTACCGATTCCGTAGCGCCGAGCTAGCGCCCCGGGATGAGATGCGCGTCCTCGAGGCTTTTTGCCTCGTTTGTCTACGCGTACCACAGGGCCGCTCAACGCGAATCCCCCACGTGTCAAGATGGACTGATACCGGCTGCCTATGACGATCTTCTGAAGTTTATTCCGCTCGGGGTTGTCAGAGAAATCGGATCAGCGACTCGCATAAATCAAACGCCGGCGACGTATTTCACCTTGCCGTTCATTGCGAGCTGCGTCGGCGCCCGGATTCGCTCTTTTCAACGCGAGCCCGTCAGGTCGCGTAGCGCAGGCGTCGCATTCGCGCAGGCGAATTTGGGGAACCCTGAACCGCAGCGGAGAATCTCACATGACCAAGGCCGAGACGGTAGCCTTCGTGCGCGAAGCGCAAGTTCCGCCATCTTCTTGAAAAGCACAAACTTGGTGAAAAGATTTTCGCGTCGGTCAACGCTCATCTCAAGAAGAGCGGCATAAAAATATCGACGGGGACAATCGTCGATGCGACGATCATCAATGCTCCGAGTTCGACGAAGAACGCGGAGAAAGAACGCGATCCTGAGATGCACCAGACCAAGAAAGGCAATCAGTGGTATTTCGGAATGGTGTGTCACCAAGGGAGCTTCATTTTGAACTGAAGCGACCATGCTGTATGAGCGATGAGGGTTGGTCCCTCGGAATCGGCTGATAGGAACGGATTTCAAAAACCGCCACAAGCTGCTGGGGTCAAGAGCCTTGGTGGTAAGCGTTGATGGAAAAGGCGGAGCAACGACTCCCGAGCCAGTCCTACTCTCCTGGGTAGTGCCCGGCAGCGATGTCTTCGAGTAAGGTCGGATGCTTCGGCTCCCAACCCAACAGCGAGCGCGTCAGCGCACTCGATGCAGGCGCATCAGCGCCGAAGAACATCCCGATCCCATCGAAGTGCTCGCTCGCTCGGTCAGCGGGTATCGTCGCCACGGGCACATCGAGAAACTGGCCGAGTGCAGCGGCGATCTCACGCGTGGCGACGCCTTCTTCGGC
>JAABUQ010004937.1_pt1 | contig 22022 bp, 23 predicted proteins | sample 5560001 | NCBI WGS metagenome assembly JAABUQ01 (sample SAMN10711888, study PRJNA513371) | rock metagenome | isolation source: Antarctica rocks | place: Antarctica: Victoria Land, Finger Mt nord | collected 2015-12-18 | reverse complement strand
GCCCGACGCCCCGGGCGACCCGGCTCGCGCGGACCCGGCGGCCCGCCCGCAGCCGGGGGGCGCGCACTCTATCCACCGAGGTCCGGGGACTCTCACAACCCGAGCGAGCGTCCGAGGATCTCGCGCATGATCTCGTCGGTACCCCCTCCGATCGGACCCAGGCGCGCGTCACGGACGGCCCGTTCCATATCGGCCACGGCGGCCTCCCCGTCGGGTCGGGCGGCGTCGTAATGCACCTGCAGACAGGCGTCCAAGAGGCTGTGGCAGGACCGCTGGGTAGCCAGCTTGGCCATGGTCACCTCGCGGACCGCGTCCTGGCCATCGCAGAAGAGGCGCAGGGCATGGTAGGTGAGGTCTTGACCCGCCTGCGCGGCGACGGCGAGCTCGGCCATGGTGTGGCGCAGGGCCTGGGCATCGGTGCGGCGGGCGACGAGGTCGCGGGCCACCGGCAGCGTGCGCTCCAGGCCCGCCCGCATGGCTCCCACCGCGCCCAGGGCCATGAGCAGGCGCTCCCACTGGAAGTTGGCCATGATCAGGGCAAAGCCCTCATCTAGTCGTCCGAGCAGGTTCTCCTCGGGCACGAACACGTCCTGTAGCGCGATCAGGGCGGTGTCCGAGGCATGCCAGCCGAGCTTCTCGATGGCCGTGGCGTGCACGCCCTCCCCGCGATCGATGATCAGAAAGGAGATCCCTTGGTGGCCGTCACCCGCGGCCGTGCGCACGGCGCAGATCAAGAAGTCGGCCCGCACGCCGTTGGTGATGAACATCTTCGATCCGTTGACCAGCCAGCCAGCCTCGACGCGCTCGGCGTGCGTGCGCAGGGCGGCCACGTCTGAGCCGGCGTCGGGCTCGGTGATGGCCAGCGCGGCGATCCTCTCGCCCCGAACCGCCGGGGCCAGGTAGGCCCGCCTCTGGCGCTCGTCGCCGAAGGTCCACACCGGTGGGGTGGCGATGCCGATGTGCGCTCCGATGCCGGCGGCCACCCCGCCTGAGCCGCAGCGCGCCAACTCCTCGCTGAGGACGGCGTCGGCCAGGTGGCCGTCGACGCAGTAGGCCTCGCCGCGCGCAGGTCCTCCCCCATAGCGCTGCGGGTACTTCAGGCCCAAGAGGCCCTCTGCGGCCAGCGTGGTGAACACCTCGTCGGGAAAGCGCCGCGCGTGCTCCCACTCGGCGGCGTGGGGGTGCAGTCGCTCCTCGATCAGCCTGCGCACGTCCGCGCGGAAGCGCTCGTGCTCATCTGTGAACGGCGGTGCGGGAAGCACCGAGGTGGTCGCGGCGCTCACCGTCTACAGGCCGTAGGAGCGCCCGATCACCTCGAGCATCACCTCGTCGGTGCCGGCTCCGATCCGATTCAGACGCAGGTCGCGCCACACCCGCTCCACGCCGTACTCGCGCATGTAGCCCGCGCCGCCGTGGATCTGTATGCATTCGTCGGCCACCTCGACGGCGATGCGTGAGGCGTAGAGCTTGGCCATCGAGATCTCGCGCACCGGGTACTCGCCGTTGACCAGGCGCCAGGCGGTCATGTAGACCATCTGCCGGGCGGTTTCGATCTTCGTGGCCATCTCGGCGAACTTGTGGCGGGTCACCTGAAACTTGGCGATCGACCGGCCGAAGGCCTTGCGCTCCTGGGCGTAGTTGAGCGTCTGGTCAAAGACCCGCTGCGCGCCGGCCACCGAGCCCGCAGCCCCGATGAGGCGCTCGCCCTGCAGCTCCCACATGATGTGGTAGAAGCCCTTGCCCTCCTGGCCGAGCATCGCGTCGGCGCCGACGCGCACGTCGGAGAAGGCGAGCAGAGCGGTGTCCGAGGCGTGCATGCCGAGCTTGGCCAGACGCTTCTCGCGGATGACCCCAGGCAGGTCCATTCCCACCACGAACAGGGTGAAGCCGTCGTGACCTGCGTCGGGGTCGGTCTTGGTCACCAGCACGATTGCGTCCGCCCGATGGCCGTTGGTTATGTACGTCTTCGAGCCGTTTATCACCCAGTCCTCGCCGTCGCGGACCGCTCGCGTCTTTATGGCCGACACGTCCGAGCCGGCGTCGGGCTCGGTTATGCCGAGGCAGAGGATCTTCTCGCCCCGAATGGCCGGCACCACCCATCGACGCTTCTGCTCCTCTGAGCCGAAGGCCAGGATCGGAGGCATGGCCATGTCGGTGTGCACGGCCACGCCCATGGCCAGTCCCCCCGATCGACCGTGCACGATCTCCTCGGCCAGCACGAGCGCGGTGTAGTAGTCGCCGCCCTGGCCACCGTAGGCCTCGGGCTTGTCCAGGCCGAGAAATCCCAGCTCGCCCATGCGCGTGAACACCCAGTCGGGGAACGTCGTCTCCTCCCACTCCTCGGCGTGCGGAGCCAGCTCGCGGGTGGCGAACGCCCGGATGGACTCGCGCAGCTGCTCGTGCTCGTCGCCGAAGATGAAGTGCCGGCGCTTGCTCTGATGGTCGGGCTTGAGGACGCTCGCGGCGGTGGCCATGGGCTTCAGAATCTCCTTGTTCAGACGACAACGGACGGCGCAGCGGGGGCGTGCTCGCCTGAGCCCACCGCGTAGCGACAGTGACGGTAACGGACACGAGCCGTAGTGAACAGTAGGACTGTCCACTTTCTCTGAGGGAGAGACCGGGGCGCGGTGGCGCGGGCGTGGGTGGGGGAGAGCGCGAGGTGCGATGCCGCGGCCCGAGCCGCGGTGCACCCAGCGTGCCGTGCGCACTAGAGTCGCGGGCCCGCGACAGGCCTGTGCTGAGCGAGAGGTCTTCAGATGCCCGAGGACAACGTCCTATACGACGTCGACGAAGCGGGGGTGGCCACGGTCACCCTCAACGAGCCGGACAAGCGCAACGCGCTCAGTCCCAAGCTGCTGGACGGCCTGATCGAGGCACTGCGGCGGGCCCGAGGCGAGGAGCGGGTGCGCTGCGTGGTTCTGGCCTCGGCGCACGAGCGTGTGTTCTCGGCGGGCGGCGATCTGGGCGCCTTCGCCGGTGATGAACCGCTCGTGCACAAGCACGCCTCCTCCGAGCGCTTCGTGACCCTCTTTCGACTCCTGGGAGAGTTGGGAAAGCCGAGCCTGTGCGCAGCCCGCGGTCACGTGCTGGCCGGGGCGCTGGGCGTGGCCCTCGCCTGCGATCTGGTGGTGGCCAGTGAGCAGGCAACCTTCGGCACGCCCGAGATCAACGTGGGCGTCTTCCCGTTCATGATCATGGCGTTGATATATCGCAACGTCCCGCGCAAGAAGACCAGTGAGCTGCTGCTGCTCGGTGAGCGCCTCAGCGCGCAGGAGGCGCTGGCCGCGGGCATCGTCAACCGGGTGGTGGCCACCGATCGCTTCGACGAGGCGGTCGCGGAGTGGGCCGCCAAGCTCGCGGCCAAGTCGCCGCTGCTCATGCGCCTGGGCAAAGACGCGATGTTCGCCCAGCAGGACATGGCGCTCGTGGAGGCGCTGGAGTTCCTGCGCTCGCAGCTGACCATCGCCCTGTCCACTAGAGACATCGTGGAGGGCGTGAGCGCCTTCTTCGAAAAGCGCGAGCCGCGCTGGACAGGTCGCTGACGGGCGCCCGGGCCGGCCTGGTTGACGATCGGTCCGCGAGCGTGGCAGAGTGAGTAGTGACACTCTCCACTGACCGCCGGCCGGGACACCGCTGGTGCCGCCGGTCGCACCGCGAACCCTGCCGTCGCTCCTCGCCCGAACCTTCTCCAGCCATCGCCGCCGAGACTCCCTCCACCTCGATCCTGCGCCCGCTCGTCGACGAGCTCTACGAGCGGCGTGAGCATGCGCGCCGGGGTGGCGGTCCCGAGCGCGTCGAGCGACAGCACGCGGCCGGCAAGCTCACGGCCCGCGAGCGGCTGGATCTGCTGATCGACGCGGGCACCTTCGTGGAGCTGGGCATACACGGACGCCCGCACTTCTCGCAGCGGGCGATGGATGGCCGCGACGCCCCGGCCGACGGCGTGGTCACCGGCTACGGCAAGATCGACGGCCGCCTGGCGGCGGTATGCGCGTATGACTTCACGGTGATGGCCGGTTCCATGGGAATGACCGGCGAGCAGAAGGTGACGCGCCTGCGCGAACTGGCGTTGAGCAAGCGCATCCCCTTCGTCTGGCTGCTCGACTCGGCCGGCGCGCGCATCCAGGAGGCCGTCGGGTCGCTGTTCGCCGGCTCCGGTCACCTCTTCCGGGAGGAGGTGATCTCCAGCGGAGTCGTACCGCAGATCGCCGCGCTCATGGGCCCCTGTGCCGCGGGCACGGCCTACATACCGGGTCTGGCCGACTTCGTGCCCATGGTCAAGGGCCGCGGCTCGATGGCCCTGGCCGGCCCGCACCTCGTGCGCGCGGCGATCGGCGAGGAAGTGACCCAGGAGGAGCTCGGGGGCTCGCGCGTGCACTGCCGCCGCTCGGGGGTCGGGGACCTGGAGGTGGCCGATGACCGCCAATGCATAGGCGCCATCAAGCGCTACCTGTCGTTCATGCCCCAGAACTGCGAGGAGCCGGCGCCGCTGCGCGAGACCAGCGATCCGGTCGACCGCTGCGACGAGCGACTGCTCGGCGTGCTGCCCGAGTCCAATCGCAAGCCCTACGACATGTACGAGGTCATCGAGCACATCGTCGATGACGGCGAGTGGATGGACTTAAAGCCCGGCTGGGCGCGCACCCTGATCACCTGCCTGGCGCGCTTCGGCGGTCGGCCGGCCGGCATCGTGGCCAATCAGCCCCGTCACCTGGGGGGCATTCTGGACAACGACTCCGCCGACAAGGCGGCCCGCTTCGTCAATCTGTGCAACGCATACGCGATCCCGCTGGTGTTCCTGATGGACGTCCCCGGCTTCATGGTCGGCAGCAAGGTCGAGCAGGCCGGCATCATCCGCCACGGAGCCAAGATGCTCCATGCGGTGGCCAACGCGACGGTGCCCAAGGTCACGGTGATCACCCGCAAGGCCTACGGGGCGGGCTACTACGTCATGTGCGGACGTGCTTATGAGCCCGACCTCATCGTCGCGTGGCCCACCGCCGAGATCAGCGTGATGGGGGCCGAGGGGGCCGTGGAGATCATCTTCCGCCGCGAGGTCGAGGCGTCCCAGGACCCCGTCGCACGCCGCCGTGAGCTGATCGCCGAATACCGCAAGATCATCGACGTCTACATCGCGGCCGGTAACGACATGATCGACGACGTGATCGATCCGCGCGAGACCCGTCCGGTCATCTGCCGGGCCCTGGAGATGGCCGCCGGCAAGCGGGTGGAGCGTCCCTTCCGTCGCAGCGCCGTGGTCCCGGTTTGACCGCCGGCCCCCCCGGGCGCGTCCGGGAGCGACCGTGAGCATCGACGACCCGGTGGTCATCACGTGCTCGATCTCGGGCTCGCTGGCCAACCGCGAACAGTGTCCCGCGATCCCCTACACGCCGTCCGAGTATGGCGCCGAGGCCCGCCGTGCCGTGGACGAGGGGGCGGTCATGATCCACATCCACGCACGGGCCCCCGACGGGACGCCGAGCTATGAGGCACAGGACTTCGCCGCCATCACTGAGGCCATCCGCGCCGAGGTCGCCGACGCGGCCATCATCAACTTCTCCACCGGTGCGCTGGGTATCTCGGTGGCGCGGCGCGTGGCCTACCTGAGCGCGTGCCGCCCCGAGGTGGCGGCCCTGAACATGGGCTCCATGAACTACGCCAAGTACTCGGCCAAGCGCCGCGCCTTCGTGTTCGAGACCGTGTTCGCCAATCCCTTCGGCGAGATCATCGAGCTGCTCGAGGCGATGAACGGGTTGGGCATACGACCCGAGCACGAGTGCTTCGACGTCGGGCACGTGGGCTCGCTGGCCCCGCTGCTCGACATGGGAGCGCTCTCGGCCCCTCTGCACGTGGATCTGGTCATGGGGGTCTTGGGCGGCATACCGCCCACCGCACGCAATCTGGCCCTCATGGCCGACAACGTGCCGGCGGGGGCCCACTGGGCGGTGATCGGGATATCCCGTGCCCAATGGCTGTTGATCGCGGCCGCGCTGACCCTCGGGGGTTCGGTGCGTGCGGGTCTGGAGGACAACTTCTACCTGCCCGACGGCACCATGGCTCGCTCCAACGGCGAGCTCATCGCCAAGGCCCGCGGGCTGTGCGAGGACATCGGGCGCCGTCCGGCCACGGTCTCGGAGGCCCGCCGGATGCTGGGCTTGGCGGTTCGCGCGGAGCATCGAGCGTGAGCCTCCCCCTGGAGGGAGTTCGCGTGCTGGACCTGTCGCGGCTGCTTCCGGGGGGCTTCTGCTCGCTGCTGCTGGCCGATCTCGGCGCCGACGTACTCAAGGTCGAGGACACCGGACCGGGCGACTACGTGCGCTGGGCGCCGCCACGCTACGAGGGCGCCGAGCCCAGCGCCGCGTCGGCCCTGTTCCTGTCCCTGAACCGCAACAAGCGCTCGATGCGCCTGGACCTCAAGCAGGAGCGCGGCCGCGAGGTGCTGCTGCGCCTGGCCACCGAGCACGACGTCCTGCTCGAGTCCTTCCGGCCGGGCGTGCTGGCGCGCCTGGGGGTCGGTCCCGAGCGGCTGCGGGAGGCCAACCCGGGACTCGTCATCTGCTCGATCACCGGATACGGGCAGGACGGGCCCCATCGTGACCGGGCGGGTCACGACCTGAACTACCTCGGGCTGGTCGGCCTGCTCGGGCTGAGCGGGGAGCGCGACGGGCCTCCCGTGCAGTCGGCGGCCCAGATCGCCGATGTGGGCGGGGGGGCGCTGATGGCCGCGATCGGCATCCTCGCCGCCCTGCGCGAGCGAGACGGTGGGGGTGGCGCGGCTCCGGCCACTGGTTCGGGGCTGGGCCAGGATGTGGACGTCTCCATGAGCGACGGAGCGCTGTCGTGGCTGGCCATGGCCGCGGGCTCCTACTTCGCCGGCGGCGAGGTACCCCGCCGCGGAGGCGGGGAGCTGGCCGGCGCGCTGATCTGCTATCGGCCGTACGCCTGTCGCGACGGCTGGGTCACCCTCGGGGCGCTCGAGCCCAAGTTCTGGGCGACCTGGTGCCGGGGGGTCGGACGCGAGGACCTGATCGACAGGCAGTTCGAGCGTCCCGGCTCGGCCGCGCACTCCGAGGTGCAGGAGATCTTTCAGACCAGGACCCGGGCGCAGTGGCAGACGTTCGCCGCGCAGCACGACTGCTGCCTGGAGGCGGTGCTCGAGATCGACGAGGCCCTGGATTCAGAGCTCGTGCGCGCACGGGACATGGTGGTCGAGGTGCGCCAGCCCGGGGTTGGGGAGCCGGTGCGCCAGCTCGGCGTTCCGATCAAGCTCGCGCGCACGCCAGGCGATCCTCATCGGCGCCCAGGGCCCGCGCTGGGAGAGCACACGGCCGAGGTACTGGGCGAGCTCGGCTACGGGCCGCAGGACATCGCGGCGCTGGGCGAGTCCGGGGCGGTGGCGGGTGTCGGCGGCGCCCCGGCGAGCTCGTTCTTGGCATGAGCGTGACCGCCGGTCCCGGGCGTGACCGGCCGCGGGCGCGACCCGGTCCGCCGGGCGACGCCGAGGCCGGCGTGCCGCTGCTGAAGATGGGAGAGCTGGCTGAGCGCTGCGGGGTCAGCGCGGGGACGATCAAGCACTACCTGCGCGAGGGCCTGCTCGACGGTGGCCAGGACATCGTGCGCACGTCGCGCAACATGGCCTACTACCCGCCCGACTTCGTCGAGCGCATACGGCTGATCAAGCGGCTGCAGGAGGAACGCTTCATGCCTCTGCGCCTGATCCGCGAGCTGCTCGGCGCCGACCCCGCCCGCGTGCGGGCGCTGATCGAGCTGGAGGACCGGATCATCCAGAGCGCCGTCGCCACGGTGGATCGGTCGCGCGTCTCGGCCGCGAGAGTCCGCGAGCGCTTCGATCTGCCCCAGATCGTGCTCGATCGGTTGGCCGAGCTCGAGGTGCTGACCCCCACCCGCGCCGGATACGGGCCGGAGGACATGCGCATCGTCGAAGCGATCGCGCGCTTCCGCGCCGGAGGATACGACGAAGCGCTCGGCTTCACGGTCTATGACACGCTGCGCTACCGCGAGGCGTTGGAGCCCCTCGTGGCGGAAGAGGTCTCATCGTTGCTCGGGCGCCTGGCCGGCGAGGTGCCCGTCGACCGTGCGGTGGAGATCGTCCAGGCCGGAGCCGAGCCGCTGCGCCAGCTCATCGGAGCCATGCACTCCAAGCTCCTTCAGGCTGAGCTCGCCCGCCAGCGCCGCGGCGGTCACTGAGCGCGGGACCGACGCTATGCTTGCCCCCTCGAGTTGACTGACCAGTCAGCGTGTCGAGGATGGGGGACGTTTCATCGTGAGAGCCGCGGCGGTTCAGCTCAACGCCACGGGAGACCGCGCGGCCAACCTGGAGCGCGCGGACCGCTTGACCCGCGCGGCGGCGGCAGCCGGCGCCACCCTTGTGGTGCTACCCGAGAAGTGGTCGCTGATCGGCACGGCGCGCGAGCTGCGCGCGGGAGCCGAGCCTCTGGACGGTCCGGCGATCGGCTGGGCCCGGGACCTTGCCCGTGAGCTGTCGCTGGACCTGGTGGCCGGCTCGATCGTCGAACGCCTTGAGGGCGAGGGGGGACTGGCCAACACCTGCGTCCATGTGGACCGCCAGGGCGATATCCGAGCCGTCTACCGCAAGATCCACATGTTCGATGTCGATATCGACGGCATTACCTACCGGGAGTCCGAGGTGACCCGAGCCGGAGACCAGGTGGTGATCAGCGCCGACGAGGATGGCGTGCGGTTGGGGCTGTCGATTTGCTACGACGTGCGCTTTCCCGAGCCCTACCGCGTGATGGCCACCGCGGGAGCGCGCGTGATGACGCTGCCCGCGGCCTTCACCCTGGCCACCACGCGCGACCACTGGTCCACGCTGGTGCGTGCCCGCGCGGTGGAGAACCAGGCCTTCGTCGTCGCCGCCAACCAGATCGGCCCCCACCCCGGCGGCATGCACTCCGGTGGGCGCTCGATGATTGTGGACCCCTGGGGGGTCGTGCTCGCTCAGGCACCGGACGCCGAGGGACACGTGCTGGCCGACCTGGACCTCGCTAGCCAGGACTCGGTCAGGCGATCCTTCCCGGCGCTCGCCCACCGCCGCCCCGACGTCTACGCGCGGTCGCCGAACCAGGCCGTCTGTGAAGCTGAGCGTGGCGAAGCCCCCACCGGGTGCGTTGACGACGGCGAGCGCGCCGTGTCGTCGCTGACCGCGGGGAGGCGGCGGTGAGCGTGGACGCGCGTGGGCCCCAGGCGCGCACCGCTCGCAGCCGGGCCGCTCGTGACAAGCGTCGAGCCATACTCGACGCGGCCGTGCGCGTCTTTGCGCGCCAGGGCTTTCACGCCTGCCGCGTGTCGGACATCGCCGACGAGGCGGGAGTGGCCTATGGACTCGTGTACCACTACTTTGCGTCCAAGGACGAGGTGCTCGACACGTTGTTTCTCGAGCGTTGGGACGTGATGCTCGAGCTCATCTCCGACGTCGACGGCCAGGACATCGCTGCGCGCGACAAGCTCTACGCGATCGCCGCGTTCATCGTGGACAGCTACCGCCACGACCCCGAGCTGATGAAGGTGATCATCGTGGAGGTCACCCGCGCTGCCAACTCCTTCGGCCAGACGCATCTGGCGCGCATCGGCGAGGCCTACGCCCGGATCGCCGCGATCGTCACCAAGGCGCAGGCCGAGGGTGCCTTCAAGACGCAGATCTCCAGCCAGTTCGCGGCCATGACGTTCTACGGCGCCATCGAGCAGGTGCTCACAGGGTGGATCTTCGGGTTGCTGCCCAGCGACGAAGAGCACTTCGAGCAGGCCAAGTCGATGGTGATCGAGGCCGTCTGCGGGGGATTGGACCTGACGCCGGTCGGCGGTCGCTCGGCCGGCTGAGCACGCGTGCTCGCCCCACCTTGACGTGGACGCGCGGGTGCCTCATCTGATTGACTGCCCGTCGTGGACAACGACCTCACCAAACGCCTCATGTGGTCGGGGCTGCTTGCCGGCCTTGGCGCGCTGGCCAGCATCGCCACGCAACGGGTGGCCACCCTCGTGTGGCAGCGGGTGTTCGACGAGGAGCCGCCCGAGTGAGCTCATCGGTCGACGCCGCCAGGTCAGCCGTCACGTCGGGCGTCGCCGACGCGCAGTCCAAGCTGGCCGCGCAACCCGCTGAGAACCTCGCCGTCGGCGCCTTCGCCGGTGGCCTTCTGCTGGCCATGATCATCAAGCGTCTTGGCTGAACCGAGCAAGCGCCAGCCCGAGAGCCTCGCCAGCACGGTCGAGGACGTGTCTCAGCGTGTGACCCTGCTCGTGCGCGAGGAGATCGAGCTGGCCAAGGCTGAGGTGACCGCGAAGGTCACCACTCTCGCTCGCGGAGCGGCCGTGGCCGCCGCCGCCGGCGTCTTCATCCTGCTCGCGGTGATGTTCGCCCTGCACGGGGTGGCCTGGCTGCTGTTCTACACCCTGCCCGTGGGCAACTCCCTGACCTTCTTCTGGGGCTTCTTTGCGCTGGCCGTCATTCTGCTCCTCGTCGGTGCCCTGGCCGGCTTTGCGGCCTACCGGGCCCTGCGCACCGCCAAGCCGCCGACGCCCCAGATGGCCATCGACGAGGCACGCAAGATCCGCGCCACTGTCACCTCCAGCACGAGCTCCTCCGGAGAGCACTGATGGCTGCGCGCTCGCCCGAGGAGATCCGGGCTTCGATCGAGGCCAACCGTGCCGAGCTCGGCACGTCACTAGCGCATCTGCGCAGCGAGGTGACTGCGCTCACCGACTGGCGGGCGCAGATCCGCGCCCATCAGCGCGAGGTGCTGATCGGCGCAGCGGTCGCCGGCTTCGTCCTCGGTGGCGGGATCGCTGCCCTGGGCGGTCTGCTGCGCCGCGGCTGAGCGTCCTGGCCGTGCCCACGTAGCGGGTACCCGCTACGTCACGGCCGGCATGAGCCGGCCGGGCACGCCGCCGACACCGAGCAGGCCCGGTCCCGTGTAGGTGCCGATCACCGGGCCGACCTCCGAGACGAACAGCGGCTCGCCGGCAAAGATCTCGCGTCCACGCTCGACCAGGCGCTGAGCTTGGTCGAGCGCCTGCACATGCTGCACCACCCACGCGTCGCAGCCGTCGGCCCGACGCTCGCGCATGTACTCGACCATACGCTCGAATGCGCGCGCGGAGGTGCGTACGCGTTCCACGGGCGTGATCTCGGACTCCAGGGACAGGATCGGCTTGACGCGCAGGGCCCCGCCCAGCCAAGCCTGGGCCTTGCCCACGCGCCCGCCGCGGCGCAGGAACTCCAGGGTGTCGATGGCAAACCAGATCTTCATCTCACGACGCGCCTCGCGCACGCTCTGAGCCACCCCGGCACGGTCGGCGCCCCGCTGCGCGGCGGCCACGGCGGCCAGCACCAGGAAACCCAGGCCACCGCAGGCCGTCTCGCCGTCGATGACATCCACGCGCTGGCCCAGGCCCCGCTCGCACAGCAGCTCGCGGGCCTGGACGGCGGCGCCACAGGTACCCGATATGCCTCCGGCGAGGTGGACGGAGACGACGTCGAGGCCTCGATCGAGCAGCGGCTCCCACACCGCCAGGAAATCGCCGATCGAGGGCTGAGAGGTTGAGGGCAGGTCAGCGGCCGTGCGCAGGCGCTCATAGAAGGCGTCAAACCCGTCGAGCTCTGACTCGCGGCGCTGGTCGCCGTCCCAACCCACGTACAGGCTCACCTGGTGCACGCCGTGGCGATCGGCCAGTGCCCGCGGCATGTAGTGGGTGCTGTCGGTGACCACAGCGACGGACATCGGCGCAGGACCCTACCGCCCACCTGCCTGGACCCTAGACTCGCCGGGGTGCCCTTGACTCTTGTCACCGGTGGCGCGGGCTTTCTCGGGTCACACGTCGCGCGTCAGCTGGCGCGTCGAGGAGATGACCTGCGCCTCACCGTGCGCGCGAACACCATGCTCGAAAACCTGGACTTCACCTACGAGCCGGTGCGGTGTGACGTCCTCGATCGTCGCGCGGTTCGCCGTGCCTTGCGGGGGGTTCAGCGCGTGTTTCACTGCGCCGGGCTGAACAGCCTCGACGCTTCTGCACAGGAGCTTTACCGGGTCAACGTGGAGGGCACGCGGGTCGTGCTCGAGGAGGCGTTGCGCGCCCGCGTTCAGCGGGCGGTCTTCACGTCGTCGGTGGTCGCCATCGGGCCGGCGCCGCGGGGCTCGACGGCCGCAGAGGACCAGGTCGCAGGATCCGCCGCTGCGGGCATTGCCTACGTCAACGCCAAGCGCGCGGCGGAGGCGCAGGCGCTGGACCTGGCCCGGTTGGGGCTGCCGGTGGTCATCGTGAACCCCGCGCACGTGCTCGGGCGCGGCGACATCCACGGCTCTTCGACCGGTCTGGTGCGGCGCTTCCTGCGGCGCGAGATTCCCGCCTACGTGGACGGTGCCCTCAACGTGGTGGACGTCGAGGACGTCGCCCAGGGCCACCTCCTGGCCGATGAGCGCGGAGAGGTCGGCGAGCGCTACATCCTGGGCAATCGAAACTTCACCCTCGACCGCCTGTTCGCCGACCTGGGACGGCTCTCCGGCGTGCAGCCGCCGCAGGTCAAGCTTCCTCTGGCGGTGGCCATGACGCTCAGCGATGCGGCATCCAGGCTGCCCGGGCCGGCCATGGCGACGCCGACGGAGATCCGCATGTCGTCGTTGTGGTGGGCGTTTCGCAGCAACAAGGCCAAGCGCGAACTCGGCTACCGCCCCGCCCACCACGAGGACACCCTGCGGGCGACGATCGACTGGTATCGCGAGCGCGACGACGAGCGCCTCAGCGCACCGGGCTCGCGCCAGGCGCTGGCGCTGCGCGCGGTCGGCCTCGTCCTGCGCCAGGCCGAGGCGGTGCTCGAGCGGGTCGTGCCCTAGGACATGGCCGCTCTGTATCGCTGCCGCACCCCGAGCGACTGGCTGTGCCCATGCGGCCGCGTCGCGCGCGAGTTGCGCGCTCACCATGTGCCCCACGAACAGGTACGCGTGCGCCCGCGCGAGGGCCGGGACGAGGTGATCGCCCTCTCGGGGCAGCCCCGCGTGCCGCTGCTCGTCATCGACGGAGAGGCGATCTGTGACTCGCGGCGGATCGTCGAGCACCTGCGCTGGCGCCGGGCGCACGAGACGTCCGCCACGGACGGCGGCCTGTGAGCCGGCGCGTGGGCGCGGCTCGGCGTCCCTAGAGGCGGTTCTCGATCTGCGTGAGTCCCGCGGCCGGTGCGGTCGCGGCGACGGGCGCGGGGGCGGGCCCGGACGCTCCGTCGCCGTCGGCTCCCACGACCTGGGCCAGCTCGCCGGACTCGTACATCTCGCTGACGATGTCACAGCCGCCCACGAGCTCGCCCCCGACGAACAGCTGGGGGATGGTGGGCCAGTTCGACAGCGCCGCGAGCTCCTGGCGAATGCGCGGATCGGGCAGTACGTCGACGGCGGCGAAGGGAGTGTCCAGGGACTGCAACGCAGCCACCGTCCGCGCCGAGAATCCGCAGGCCGGAGCCTCCGGCGTGCCCTTCATGAACAGGATCACGCGGTGCTCGCCGATGGCCTGCCCGATAGCGTCGCGGATCTCGTTCGGCTCGCTCATGATTGAAGGCTCCTCATTCGGTCTTGGTGGATAGCGACAGCGCGTGAATGGGCCCGCCGATGTCTGTCCCGAAGACGTCATAGACCAGCCGGTGCTGTTCGAGGCGACTGTGGCCGAGGAAACCCGCGGCGATCACGGTGGCGCGGAAGTGATCTCCGCCGCCGGTGAGGTCCTCGACCTCCGCCCGGGCCCCCGGGATGGACGTCTCGATGCGGCGCTTGAGATCCTCTGCGGTGGGCACCCTCTCAAGCGTAGAGGATGCTCGCCGACGACCAGGGGGGTGGCGCTACACTTCTCCTAGTGGCATGCCGAGTGACGGTCGCTGCGGCGACGTGAGGAGAAAGCGATGATCACGATCACCGACAAGGGCGCCGAGAAGGTCCGGGAGTTCCTCTCCGGGCAAACCGCCGACGTGTCGTCGGCTGGCCTGCGCGTAGGTGTCCGCGGCGGAGGCTGCTCGGGATTTCAGTACCAGCTCGCCTTCGACGAGCAGGGCGCTGACGACACCGTCTTTGAGGACCACGGGCTGCGGCTGCTGTGCGACAACGCCAGCCTGCCCTTCGTGCGAGGATCGGTGATCGACTACGAGGAGAGCCTTCAGGGCGCCGGGTTCAAGGTTAACAATCCGAACGTGGTGGCCGCCTGTGGGTGCGGTTCCTCCTTCCGCGTCGCCGAAGAGGAGCAGGTCTCCGCCGTCTGATACCGGCGTCGGACGGCTCCGGACCGCGCCTTCTTGGGGCGCGGCGCCCGGAGCTAGGAGGGCTCGTTGTCCAGTGAGCGCCACAGGAAGCGGCAGGCGAGCGTGCGGTGGGGACGCCACGGCTCTGACAGGGCCAGCAGCTCGGCCGGCGTCGGAAGGGTCGGTAGCCCGTAGGCGCGCTCCGCGGCCCGGCGCACCCCCAGGTCGCCCACCGCCATCACGTCGGGACGCCCGAGGTGGAACATGAGAAACATATGCGCGCTCCATACGCCGAGTCCGTGCACGGCCGTCAGCTCCTCGATGACCCGCTCGTCGGACAGCTCGTTCAGACGCTCGAGCTCCAGGCGGCCACTGACCGTATGCTCGGCCAGCGAGCGCAGGAAGCCCACCTTGGCCCGCGACAGTCCGGCGGCCGCGCGCAGCTGGAGCGGATCGGTGTCGAGCACCTCCTGCGGGCGAGGCGGGCGTCCTCCGAAGTGGGCCAGCAGGCGCTGGTAGATGGCGCGCGCGGCGTGCGTGGAGAGCTGCTGTCCGACGATCGAGCGCACCAGGGCCCCGTAGTGGTCGTCAGGCTCGGGACGACCGGCCCCGGGAGGGGCGAGCTCTCCGACGGCGTCGATCACCCCCGCCAGGACCGGGTCGGCGGTGCGCAGGTGCGCGATCGCCGTGGCTGGATCGGGGGGCACGCTCGGAGGGTCGGGCGGCCGGCCGCCCGCGGCGAGATCCGCGCTCACGCGGGCCACGTCCGGGATCCTAGGGCTGACCGGCGACCGCGCCGGGCACGCCGGTGTTGGTCGAGTACTTGGGCTGGATCCTGCTCTCGGGCCGGATGTGATGGACCGCTTGGGCGACCGCCACGGCGGCTTCGGCAAAGCCGGTGGCGATCAGCTTGAGCTTGCCCTCGAAGGTCGTGATGTCGCCGCAGGCCCACACGCTCTCCAGATTGGTGTGCATCAGCTGGTCGACCACCAGCGCGCCCTTGCTGACCTGAAGTCCCCATTCCTTCAGAGGCCCCAGCGCGGTCTTGAAACCAAGCTGCAGGAGCACAGCGTCGCAACGCACCTCGATCGATTGTCCCTCGTCCTCGGAGTGGTAGAGCACCACCCGATCGATGGCGCCGTTGCCCTGGATGTCTTTGATCTGAAAGGGGACATGGACGTCGATACGGCCCTGCTCGGCCGCGTCCATGACCTCCTTCACCGTCGCCTCGTGGGCCCGGAAGGCATCGCGGCGGTGCACCAGGGTCACCCGCTCGGCGGTGTCCAGCAGGTTGACCACCCAATCGCAGGCGGAGTCGCCTCCTCCCACGATCATCACTCGCTTTCCCGCGAACGTGGACTTCTCGCCGACCAGGTAGTGAGCGCCGCGCCCCTCCCAGGGGCCCATGTCGAAGCCGGGAAGCTTCTTGGGCTCAAACGCGCCGTGGCCTCCGGCGATGATCACCGTGCGCGAGCGCAAGTCTCCGCGCTCGGTGTGCAGGACGACCAGGCGTCGCTGCGGGTCGTCGGGGTCCGCCTCCCAGGAGATGCGCTGGGCGGTCGTCTCCAGGTGGACGGGAACATCGAATTGATCGAGGGCCTGCTCTCGCAGCTGGTCGACCAGGTCGTGCGCGAGCACGCGCGGGTGGCCCGGGACATCGAAGATCCACTTCTCCGGATACAGGGTAGTCAGCTGACCCCCGATCTCGGGCAGCGAGTCGATGATGCGCGAGGACGCCTCGCGCATGCCGGCCCAGAAGGCGACCGACAGGCCGACCGGTCCCGCGCCCACGACGGTGACGTCGCGCACCTCGTCGAAGTCGCGGCTGAGGTCCATGGCGTCGAAGGTCACGGGGTCAGCGCCTCCACGGGCAGGGGCTCGCCGTCGAGCGCGCCGAGGGCACGCGGTAGCGACGTGGCGATGCAGGTGAAGCTCGGGGTGTCGCGGACGGTGTAGCGGGAGGCCTCGGTCGTGCGCAGGCGCTGGACCAGGTCCAGGAAGGTGGCGATGTCGTCCGTGTCAAAGGCGACCACGAACTCCTGGTCATCGAGCCCGAAGCAGTAGGTGGTGTGGTTGTCGACCCCCGGGTACTCGCGCCCCACCGCGATGTGCTGCGCCATGATGCGCCAGCGCTCATCGGCCGCGAGCGCGTACCACTCGCGGGACTTGACGAACGGGTACACGAAGGCATAACGGCCGCGGAATGCGCGCGGAATCTGGCGCAGCTCGTCTGAGTACTCGGAGGACTTGCGCATCCCCAAGAAGGAGTAGGACGTGTCCGCCCACTTCATCAGGCCGCTCTGGGCGAGCACGACGTGAAACTCGTGGATACGGTCGAGGTTCTCGGCCTCGGATATGAGCAGGAGCTCGGCGTCGGCGCGGGTTCCCACCAGGGAGAAGGACTGCAGCAGGTGGCCCTCGGCGAAGTCTTCGCAGGCGGCCAGGAACTCGACCTTGTCCTGGGTACGCGCCTGGACCTCCCGCCGCCGCCAGGCGGGATCGAGCTTGAGAAACGTGTACTTGACGAAGTGGCGCTCGCTCATGGGATGTTGCCGCGCGGCGACCGAGTACCCACCGGGGGTGGACGGGAGCCGCGACGCGCGGCAGGCGGGGATTCTAACGACCGGCCTGCTGTGCCCTCCGGGGACAGGCGGGTTACAGTCTCACTGTGCGGGTCGCGCTCATCTCGCCCTACTCGTGGACCTATCCCGGCGGGGTCACGCGCCACATCGAGGCACTTGGCGCCCAGCTGCTCAGCGCCGGCCACGAGGTGCGCATCCTGGCCCCGTTCGATCCCGACGACCGGCTGGCTGTGCGTATGCACTCGGGCGCGCGCCCCCAGTCTCGCCCGGCCCCGCCAGAGCTCGTGTCGTTGGGCCGGACGGTCGGCGTGCCCGGCAACGGCGCCGTGTCCAATGTCGCCCTGGGCGGACAGGCCATCGGAGTGCTGCGGGCTCACCTGCGCCACGGGGGCTATGACGTCGCCCACATTCACGAGCCGGTCGCGCCGCTGGCTTCGTGGGACGCGCTGTGCTGCTCGACCGTCCCCCTGGTGGGCACCTTCCACTGTTACTCGCAGAGCACGGTCAGGCACGCCTTCGCCGGGGTGGCCGGCGTCCATCGCCGCTTGAACCGCCTGGGCGTGCGCATCGCGGTGTCAGAGGCCGCGGCGTGGACGGCCCAGCGCTACTACGGAGGGCGCTACCGCATCGTGCCCAACGGCGTCGATCTCAGCCGCGCAGTGCCCGCCGGGTCCCCGGGCGGGCCGCTGCCAGAGCCCGGGGCGCCCCGGACCCCCGCGCCGCTCCAGGTCGTGTTCGTCGGCCAGGCGGTGGAGCGCAAGGGCCTACCCGTCCTGCTGCGCGCCTTCGAGGCCCTGCGCGCTCAGGTTCCGGCCCACCTCACCCTGGTGGGCCCCGCGCCCGAGGAGGTCGCGCGCATGCTGGCCGACGAGCGCGCGGTGACGGTCCTGGGCAAGGTTGACGAGACCACCAAGCAGGATGCCCTGGCCCGCGCTGACGTCCTGTGCGCACCGTCGCTGGGAGGGGAGAGCTTTGGCATGGTGCTCACCGAGGCCTTCGCGGCGGGCACCCCCGTGGTGGCCTCTGACATCCCGGGCTATCGCGACGTCGTCCGCGAGGGGGTGGAGGGACTGCTCGTGCCCCAGGGCGATCCACTTGCGCTCGCTGAGGCTCTGCGCACGCTTGCCCTCCAACCAGCGCGTCGCCTGGCCATGGCGGCGGCGGCCCGTCGGCGGGCCGAGCGCTACGCGTGGCCCCTGGTGGCCGCGGAGGTGCTCGACGCGTACGAACAGGCGATCTGCGCGCCGCTTCCCGACGGCGCGCTGCGTCGCGCGGGCACCCGCGTCGGCGTGCTTGCGGCCGACGGCCTGCCCACCGTGCGTCCCCGGCGACTGCCCAGCCTCACGCCCGAGCCGACCGGCGGTGGAAGGCGATTGCTGATGCTCGCGCGCCGCGGGACCATGCTCACGGCCGGGCTGGCCGTGCTCGCGCTGGCCCTGCTCGCACTCTCGCGCATCGGCCTGGACCACGTCGCCGCGTCGCTGCTGGCCTCGCGGCCCAGTTGGGTGCTGGGCGGCCTGAGCCTGATGTGCGCCTCGATGGTGCTCCGCGGTCTGGCCTGGCACGCGATCCTGTGCGCGGCGCCGAGCCTGGGACGGGTCAGGCGCGTCGACGCGCTGCAGGGCACCTTCATCGGGGTCCTCATGTCGGCCACGCTGCCCGCGCGCCTGGGGGAGCCCTCACGCGCGATCATCGTCGCGCGGCGCCTGGGGCGCGCGCGCGAGACCCTCCCCGTGGTCCTCGGCACCATGGTCTCCCAGACGCTGCTCAACCTGGTGGCCCTGGCCCTGCTCGGGGCGGTCATGTTCTCCAGCGTCAATCTCTTCGACGGACGCCACAGCGCCCTGATCGCGGCCACCGTCGCGCCGGTGGCGGTTCTGCTCACGCTCCTGTTGGCCCCCGCGCTGGTGCCCCGCTCGGCCGTGTCGCGCTCCGCTCGCCTGGGCGAGCTGCTGGGGCGCCTGCGCGCGGCGCTACTGCGTGCCCGGGGCGGTCTGCGGGTGTTCGGCCGGCCGCGACTGGGTGCCACGGCCACCGTGGCCCAGCTGGGCGCCTGGGTGCTGCAGTGGTTGTCCTGCTACGCGCTGCTCGCGGCCCTGGGACTTGACGCACGCGCCGGCGTGGCGGGAGCGGCAGCGGTGCTCTTCGCCATCAACGTCACGGCCGTGTTGCCGGCCACGCCCGCGAACCTGGGCGTGTTCCAAGCTGCCTGTGTAGCCGTACTGACCGGTGCCTTCCACATCGCCACCCCGGCGGCTCTGGCCTTCGGGATCGTCCTACAGGCGGTGGAGCTGGTCTCCGCCGTGCTCATGGGCGCGCCCGCGCTGGTCAACGAAGGTCTTTCCTGGCGCGATGTGCGCCTGCGCGCCCTGCACAGCACGCCGGTGGCGCTTGATCCGCCTCCGACGGGAGCAACCGCGCCCGCGCGCTCCTGAGCTCTCCTTCGACGACGCGGGTGGTCGCTCCTTTCAGAGAGGACGCGGGGGCGGGAGGGCGAAGAACGCCCTCATGACCGACGCCTGGGTCTATCTGCTGCGCTGCGCGGACGGCTCGCTGTACTGCGGCTGGACGATCGACGTGCCGCGGCGGATGATCAGCCACCGTGCGGGCCGCGGCTCTCGCTACACGGCCAGTCGGCTGCCGGTCGAGCTGGCGCTGGCCCTGCCCATGCCCGACCGGCGCGCCGCTCGGCGCGAGGAGGCGCGCATCAAGCGGCTGGACCGGTCGGCCAAGCTGGCCCTGGCCGGCTCTCAGGCGGTTCTTATGAGCGCGGCGGGATCAGCAGACAACAGCCCGGGGTCCCGGTCGGTTCCGGCGATGACGTCGTCGGCGGCGAAGTCGCGCGTCAGGCGTCCGCTCTTCATCGAGAAGTAGACCGCCTGCGGGTGGTGGGAGATGATGGCCACCGTCGATTGCTCGGGCTCGATCGCGTAGCCGCCCGACAGGCGCAAGCCGATGGCCGGTGCGTCGATGAGCCCAAACAGCTTCTCGTGCTCTGACTGCTCCGGACACGCCCCATAGCCCCATGACCAGCGCCGACCCTGGTCGGAGGCGACCGAAAGGTCGCGCCGCACGCGCGCATGCAGCCACTCGGCCATGCCCTCGGCGGTCTGCACGCCCAACCCGTGGACGTAGAGCTGCTCGGCGAACTCGCCCTCACGCTCGAGCTCGGCCATCAGCTCGGTGACCTGCTCGCCGGCGGTCACGGCCTGGAAGGCGACCACGTCGAGCTCTTTTGCCTCTCGGGGTCGGAAGAAGTCGGCCAGGCAGAGGTGATCGTGGGCCGGCTGGCGCGGGAAGACGAACCGCTGGAGCACACGCTCGTGGTCGTCGGGGTCGACTACCACCACTTCGTTGCCCTCTGAGTAGCAGGGAAAGTAGCCCAAGCGAGCGCGCGGGCGCAGGTAGGTCTGCTCGCGCCACATGCGCTCAAGACGCGGCATGAACTCCTCGGAGATCAGGCGCCGCCAGCGCTCGCCCTTGACGCCGCGCCCGCCCCAGTGCAGCTTGAACAGGACGTGGGTATCCAGGTGGCGGTAGACCTCGTCCATGTCGACCTCGATCTCACGCGCACCCCAGAACGGGGGCGTGGGCACCGGCACGTCGGTACGCGCGGCGGAGCGTGCGCTGTCGTCGTCGGTGCGCAGCTCCTCGGGCTCGGGGCCCTTGTCGCGCAATCGGCGGGCCGCCTCGCGGGTCTTGGTGACCAGCGCCTCACGGCTGGGCTCGTCGATGAGCTGATCCATCTTGGCCAGGCCCTCGAAGGCGTCCTTGCAGTAGAAGACGCCGGGCCCATACAGCTCTTCGGACGCGCGGCCCTCCGGGAACTGCACACGCAGGCCGAAGTCCCGATTGATCGCGGCGCCGCCGATGAGTACCGGGTAGGGCAAGCCACGCTGGTGAAGCTCGGCGATGCACAGCGGCATCTGCTTGGACGTCGAAACCAGCAGGGCGGATAGACCGATGGCCGTCGCGTCGTGCTCCTGGGCGGCGTCCAGAATGGTGCCGATGGGCACCTGCTTGCCCAGGTCCACCACGGTATAGCCGTTGTTGGAGAGGATGGTGTTGACCAGGGACTTGCCGATGTCGTGCACGTCGCCGAACACGGTGGCGATGACCACGGTGCCCTTGGTGTAGCCCTCGATGCGGTCGAGGTAGTTCTCCAGGCGGGCCACCGCCCGCTTCATGACCTCCGCTGACTGCAGCACGAAGGGCAGAATCAGCTCACCGGCGCCGAACTTGTCGCCCACCTCCTTCATGGCGGGCAGGAGCACACCGTTAAGCGTCGCCACCGCCCCGATCTTCTCGACGCTGCGGTCGATCCAGTCCTCAACGCCCTCTTTGCGACGGCGCAGGATGTGAAAGTGCAGCGCCTGTTCGGGCTCCATGCCCGCGGTGGGGTCGGCCACCTCCTGGGCGGCCTCCTCGCCCTTGTCCTCGAAGTGGGCGATGAAGCGCTCCAGCGCATCCTCGCGGCGGTCAAAGACGAGGTCATCGGCAAGGTCTCGCTCGCCGTCAGAGATCTCGCTGTAGGGGGTGATGTGGTTGGGGTTGACCATCGCCAGGTCCAGGCCCGCCTCCACGCAGTGATGCAGGAAGACCGAGTTGAGCACCGCGCGGGCGCCGGGTGAGACGCCGAACGACACGTTGGACACGCCGAGGGACGTCTTGACCCCGGGCAACTCGGCCTTGATGGCGCGGATGCCCGCGATGGTCTCGACCGCCGAGGGACGCCACTCCTCGTCGCCCGTGGTCAGCGTGAAGGTGAGCGCGTCGAAGATCAGCGCCTGTGGATCGAGGCCGTGCTCGCCGCAGGCCAGGTCGCGAATGCGCTTGGCGATCTCGACCTTGCGTTGCGCCGTCTTGGCCATGCCGACCTCGTCGATGGTCAGGGCGATGACCGCGGCTCCATGCTCGTTGGCCAGCGGTACCACGACGTCGAGCTTGGCCCGCCCGGCCTCTAGGTTCACCGAGTTGACGATCGGACGACCGGGGGTCTGCTCGAGCGCCGTGCGGATGACCTCGGGCTCGGTGGAGTCGATCTGAATCGGCGCGGCCTGGGTCAGCGAGACGCCCTTGGCCACCTGGCGCATCTGCTCGCCCTCGTCCTCACGCTCGGTCAGTGCGACGCACAGGTCGAGTACGTGAGCACCCCCGCTCACCTGGTCTTCGGCGATCTGCACGAGCCA
>JAABUQ010004936.1_pt1 | contig 22026 bp, 24 predicted proteins | sample 5560001 | NCBI WGS metagenome assembly JAABUQ01 (sample SAMN10711888, study PRJNA513371) | rock metagenome | isolation source: Antarctica rocks | place: Antarctica: Victoria Land, Finger Mt nord | collected 2015-12-18 | reverse complement strand
GCCGCACTCCATCGGCCTCTCACGCGCGTTTAGAGCATCGGCAGTACGGCGACGCTCCTTTAGCTCCCGACCGGCCCGACTCCGACGGCCACCGCGAGGGTCAGCGCGGCGCCGCGTCGGCGGCGGGCCGGTTCGCCTTGGCCCAGGCGATGATCTCTCCCGAGCCGGCGATCATGCGGCCGTCGGTGAGCTGAAGGACCGGTAGCTTCTCCTGACCGGTGAGCGCCATCAGCTCGGGGCGCTTGCCCTTGGTAAAGAGGCCGAACGGCCGGTTGCGATCGAAGGTGTTGGTCTCGTAGCGGTGCCCGGCGGCCTCGAGGGCCTCGTGCGTGCGACGACAGGGATGAAAGCGGGGGCCGCCCCGATCGAGGTGACAGACGTGCAGCACAGGTACGTCGGGCATAGGCGCTCTCTCTCCTAGGCTTAGGGTTAGTCAGCGCTGGCGAGCATAACGTCGCGCGGTCACGCGGATGGGGCGACGCTTTGTGCACCTTTGGCGCTCGGGCCCACCGTCGGGCGGTCGCCGAGGGGTAGCATCGGATCCCGACCGTTGGTCAACCAGACCGACCCGAAACGGAGCAGGGGAAGCCGTGGGCGTACAGTTGCGCAAGAAGTGGGCCTCCGTGGTGGAGGCGTCCACCCAGGAGGTCGACCGCACGAACGCCACGATCATCGGCGGAGTGGTCGGACTCGCGCTGTGCGCCCTGCAGGCGGCGGCGTTCACCATGGGCTATCCCACCCACGTGGTGGGGCCGTTCGGTTGGGTCCTGGCGGGCGTGGTGCTGACCGCAGCGGCAATCGGCTCGTGGAGCCTGGTGGACCGCGAAGAGGCGCTCACCTCCAGGCAGTTGTGGATCATGTGCCTCATCGGCCTGGCTGACGTCGCCATCATTGCCGCCCTGACCGGCAGCCAGTCCGAGCGCGACCTGATGGTCCTGCCGATCGTGTTCGCCGCGTCGATTCAGCCACCGCATCGGGCTCTTGGCGCCATGGTGCTGGCCGACCTCCTGACTCTCGTGCTCGTGGTGGGTCCCTCGTTCGACGGCCGGGCGCGCGAACACCTGCTCTTCGACGTGCTCCTGTGGGCGGCGCTGGGCGTGCTGGGATTCGTGCTTTTCGCGCGACTGCGCGGGCAGCGCTCCGAGCAACGCAGCGAGCACACCGCGCTGGTTGAGCTCGCGCGGCTGGATCCGCTCACCGAACTGGGAAACCGTCGCGCCCTGAAGGCCGCCCTCGAGCGTGAGGAGGCGCGCGTCTCACGGGCGGGGGGCACCTGCGCAGTGGTCTTCTTCGATCTGGAGGCGTTCAAGCAGATCAATGATCGCCACGGGCATCGCACCGGCGATCGGTGCCTCCAGAACGTGGCCGCGGTGCTGCGAGCGTCCCTGCGCCGACCGGACGAGGCCTTCCGCTGGGGCGGAGACGAGTTCGTGGTCCTCCTCCCGGGAGCCAGTAGCTCCACGGCGCAGGTCGCGGTTGAGCGCCTGCGTGAGGCGATCGCCGAGGCCGACGCGATCACGGTAGGTCCGCTGCGTACGCGGTGGGGTGTCGCCGAGTTCGGGGCGGGCACCTCGGCCCAGGACGCCGTGGCTGCCGCGGACCTGGAGCTGCTCGAGCGCAAGGGCGCGCGGCTGGACAGGGACCTGATCGATCAGGCCCTGGACTCGCTCGGTTGAGGACGCGCCCAGTGGGCCGAGGGCGGGGTGCTAGCTCTGCGCGGCCGGCGCCGAGCGCACCGGGCTCAGGTGGGCGCCGCTGCGCTCGCTGGCCTGCGCACCGGTGACAAAGCCCAGGAGCGTCGCCGACGTGCCCACGCGGACCCTGCGCCTGACCTCGGGGTCGTCCATGGCCGCCTGCACCGCCTGTTCGGTCGCGTGCGGCGGCGCGCGGCGCACGGCCTCCACGAAGACCTCCACGATGCGGGGGTCGAACATCGATCCTGAGCAGCGCTCGAGCTCAAGACAGGCGTCGGCGACGCTCATCGCCGGACGGTAGGGGCGGGCGGCGGTCATGGCGCTGAAGGAGTCGGCCACCGCGATGATGCGCGACTCCAGCGGGATGTTCTCGTGGCTGATTCCCCCCGGGTAGCCGCCGCCGTCCCAGCGCTCGTGGTGATGCAGGATCACGTCGGCCAGTGGCTGTAGCGCGGGCACCTCGCGTACCAGGCGTGAGCCGATCAGCGGGTGCAACTCGACGATGCGACGCTCGTCCTCGGTCAGCGGCCCGGGTTTGAGCAGTATCTGCTCGCTGATGGCGATCTTGCCCACGTCATGTAGGAGCGACCCGAATCGCAGCCGCTCGCGCTGCTCGCCGGGAAGTCGCAGCCGGTTGGCCACGGTGAGCACGAAATCTGAGACCTCGTCGGAGTGGTTGCGCAGTGACGGGTCCTTGACCTTGATGGTCTCGGCCAGCATGCGCACGACGGCGATGTACGAGTCGCGCATCTGTGACTGCATGCGTCCGTTCTCTAGCACCGCGCCGGCCTGGTCTCCGAGCGCCAACAGCACGTCGTCGTCGAAGGACGCAAATCCGCCCTCACGGTTGGCGCACACCACCACTCCGCGAAGGTCGTCGAAGATGTAGGTGGGCACCGCTACCAGATTGCGTACGCGCTCGCCGTCGCCGTTGCCGCGCTCGCCGTCGGGGGCGGCCACCGGCAGCTCCTGGCGCAGGGCGTGATCGGCATCCATGGCCTGGGCGGCAAGCTCGCTGGCGATCGCCGCGGCGCTACCCTCCTCGCTGAACCCGAGCGCGCTGAGAACCTTCATCGGGGGCGGGGCTCCGGGGGCGCTGGGCTCGGCGTCGGGGTCGGGCACGAGCAGGAACCCCTTCTCGGCCTCGAGCAGGCTCATGGCGATCTGCACGACCATCGCGGGCACGTCGCTTGGGTCGGCCAGCGCCTCGCGCGCACGGTGCAGCTCGACCAACTGGCGGCGTAGGCGCCGATTGTGCAGGTGGGCGCGCCGCTCCTGGTCCATCGCCTCAGCCGCGGCCACGCGGTCGCGGTTCCATCCGTAGAGGGCCAGGACACCCGCGCCCAGGGTGGCGACCACGACCGGTAGGGCGGCTGCGATGTCGGCGTTGGACAGCGCCAGAACCACCAGATACAGGAAGGTGAGAGACAGGATGGTCATCACCGCGAAGAAGATCGGCTGATCCATCTGCCCGCGGCCCACGCTGCGCAGGGTGTGGCGCAGATGCTCGCGCTCGCCGCTGCTATCGACCACAGGTGGTCCTCCTCTCAGTGGCGGGTGCCCAGCTGATGCCTGCGCTGGAGCCCAAGCGGACCTGACCCGCACTTTCGTTATCGGCAGGGCGGCGCTGCGGCTTTAGCTCGGGTTCTGACGGTTGCCGGGGGCCTCCCCCGTATGCCTGGGGCGCTTGGTCTGCGACGACGAGCGCTGCCCCTCGGCTGGGTGCCCACGAGAAGGTCATGAGAAGCGGAAGTTGGTGCCCGTGGGGGGTACCGAGGTGGTGGCCACGCGAGCGACCGTGTCGGCCAGGGTCGCCGCGAACGCCTCGGTGCTGGCGGCCATAAGGCGCACGAGCTCCTCCACCGGGGTGGGCTCGGCGTGGGTCCCGTTGGCGTAGTCGGTGACAAAGCCGAGCAGGGCGTAGGGCAGCTCCGCTTCTCCGCAGAGAACCGCCTCGGGGCCCGCGGTCTGACTGACGGCCGTTACACCGCACGCGGCGAGCTGGCGAATCTCAGCCCGCGTGTTGAAGCGTGGCCCGTCGACTTGCCCGTAGCAGCCGCCGTCGCGTGTGGGGCGTTGCTGAGTCTGTACAGACTGCAGGAGGACCTGGCGCAGAGGCTCGGAGAACGGACGGTCAAAGATCCAGTGTCCACGCCCGGGCGCTCCCGGCTGGACGTGCAGCGTGCACAGCGAACCGTCGGGCAGGCGGTTGGCCGGGAAGTGCAGGTCGTCAAAGACGATGAGCGTGCCTGGCTCTGCGTCTGCGTCGACGGCGCCACAGACGGTAACCGCGAGCACCGCTTCGGCCCCCGCCTCCCGCAGCGCGACGACGTTGGCCCGGTGGTTGACGTGATTTGAGAGCCGCTGGTGAGACTCGCCGTGGCGCGACAGATGCAGGATCTCGACGCCGGCCAGGCGTCCCTCCTGCAGGGTGACCGCCCCGAAGGGCGTCTCGTGCTCGTGCGGTGCCCCCGCGAAGCCGGGCAGTGAGTGGGTGCCCGACCCGGTGATCACGGCAAGCTTCACCGTGCTCATGCTACGGGGCCCAGCCGCGACCGAGGGACCACCCGCACTTACGGAGGCGACCCCGCGACTCGCAGCTTGTGGTCAGCGTGTGCTCCACACCTCGCCGGTATCCCCGAAGCCCAGCGCGGCCCGGGTGGCGGGCGTGAGATCAAAGTCGCGTCCAGCGACGTAGGGACCGCGATCCACGACCGGAACCCGCACACGGCGGGCGCCGTAGCGCAGGGTCACGAGGGTGCCGCACGGCAGGGTCTTGTTGGCCACGCCCTGGGTCGCGTCGCTCAGAGTGCCGCCGCAAGCCAGGCTGCCGCCGCCGCCGTACCACGACGCCCCGGCCACGCGATAGACGTTCACTTGGCCGATGGGGCGCGCGTCGGACGCGTTCTGCACGTCCCCGGCGAAGCGCACCCGTGCGCTCGCGGATCCCGTGTGATGGGGGTGGAAGGTCAGCGCGAAGCGACCGTGAGGGCCGGTCCGCGCGCGTGCCACCGCCTGCCAACCACGCCGGGCGCGCTCCTGCAGGACGACCGCGCGATGGGGCAGGGCTGGGTTCAGGGTCCCGGTCACGTGCATGGCTGCACCCACCAACAGATCGATACGTGGACGGCGGACGGTCAGGCTGGCCCGCACCGACACGGGCAGCTCCGCGCTCACCGCGCTGCGCGCCGCGCCCGTCGTGGTCGCGGAGGTGGCGGCGCCCCCGGTGGTTACGCGCACCGAGCCGGTGCGGGTGAGTGGGGCTCGCACGGCAAAGGCACCACTCCGGTCGCTGGTGGCGGTGGCCACTGGGCTCCACACTGAAGTCCCGGCCGCGCGGAAGTCGAGCTCGACCACCGCTCCCCCCTGTCCTTGGGGTAGCCGTCCGCTCACGGTGGCGTGCCCCCCGGGGGGCAGGACACGGTGAGCGGACAACGTGGCGGGCAGGCTCGCCGGCGGCTGGATGGGTCCAGCGTCGGCGGCCAGCGGAGCTTCGAGGGCAACGGTGAAGGTCAGGCCGATGGCGACCGTCGCGGCACACGTGCGGGGATCGCGCAGGTTCAGCTGCGGGCTCATTGAAATGGCACTCCTTTGCGGACAGCGCCTACGGGGTTAGCTGTCGGGCTCGCACCAGCGGCCGGCGTGTGACAGACACACATCGCCCTGGCGCTACGACGTCACGGACGCCTGATTCGCCCCATCCAGACCTCACGGCCCGGCGGTGGGTCCCCCGCTCGCCTCCACGGACGGGAGACGACTCGGCACTCGTTTTACAGAACAGCTGTTCGCACGGTAGCCACTCGCGGACGCATCATTGTGACGCACGTCACACTTATGTCGTCAGAGTATGTATACTGTGGGCATGGGCGCGAACAACCGCAACGATCCGTTCCGACGGCCCTCCTCTGACTCGGACTACTCGCTCATCGAGTTCATGCGCGAGTACCCCGACGACGCTGCTTGCCTAGACCGCCTATGGCGCGAGCGGTTCGCGCCAGACGGTCACACGGCCGACTGCCCCAGGTGCGGGAAGCCCCGCCGCTTTCATCGGACCACGACCCGCGCGTCGTACACGTGCGATTCGTGCGGGCTGCACGTGCATCCGATGAAGGGCACGATCTTTGAGAAGTCCACGACCTCGCTGCACCTGTGGTTCTACGCGATGTATCTCATGGCTAGCACTCGCTGCGGTATCTCGGCCAAGCAGCTAGAGCGCGAGCTAGGCGTGACCTACAAGACCGCCCATCGGATGATGAAGAAGATCCGCACCGAGCTAATGAACGACCAGGCCGACGAGCCGCTATCCGGCGACGTCGACGACGTCGAAGTGGACGAAACCTCCTGGGGAGGCAAGCCGCGCAGCACTCACCGCACGCGCGCCGAAGCAGCCGCGTTCCGCGAAGCCAAGCCGACCGTGCTCGGGATGGTTGAGCGCGACGGACGCGTTCGTGCCCGCGTGATCGCTTCTCGTCGTGGCGCGCCGCTTAGTAGAGCCGTGCTGGCCAACGTCAACCCACAGTCGATCATCTTCACCGACGACTGGCCCGCCTACAAGCCACTTCGCCGCTCATACCTTGACCATCGGATCATCAATCACTCCGCTGGTCTTTACGTGGACGGCTCGACGCATACGAACACCATCGAAGGGTTCTTCGGGAACCTCAAGACCGGGATGCGCGGCGCGTACAAGAAGGTCTCGCCCGCGTACTTGCAGTCCTACGTCAACAAGTACACGTGGCGCTACAACGCGCGCCACGAAGAGGGCGCGATGTTCGAGCAACTGGTTCGCCGCGCCGCGAGCTAGAGCGGCTTTAGTCGATCCGGTGACGATCCTCGCCAAGCTCGCCTGCGCCCTCACGCGGGCGCGAGCGACGCCGCTCACGGTCTGAAGCTCATCCATCGAGGCCGCCAGCGAAGTGCTCATCCCCAGCGCTGCGGTGGCCGAAGAAGGCTAAGGTTCGGGAGGTACCCGAGCAGCCGAAACGAAGGAGGCACAGATGGAAGCTGGAGTGGCACCCACCGCCAGTCAGTCGCCTGCCCTTGTTTCCGTCGAGATTTCGAGCGAGTCGGCCATTCTGCTACGCGAACTGGCTGCGCTACGAGGAGTCACGACATCGCAAGCGCTGGCGCAGGCCCTGATCGACGACAAGTTCTTCCGGGATCAGGTGCTTGGGGGCTATAAAGTTCTCCTGCAGGCCCAAAACGGCAGCGTCAGCATCGTCAACTTGCCTTAAGGCCCATGGCGTCCGACAGCGAGGGTGACGCGCCTTCTGGCACGCCCCGTCTTGAAGAGTCCCCTGCACTCCCTCGGCAACCGACGGTCGGCCCGTACAACATTGCTGCTGCTCGGGAACAGACCCGCGCAACTCTCGCGGGTGGCCTCGCCGTCCTGCTGGGCATCGTTGCCCTGTTGCTGATTGGCCTGACGGCGTTCAACGCGCTTGCGATTGGCGACGCCAAAGACCTTGCCGAGGTGATCTTCAACCCCATCGTCGTCCTAACGGGCACCGCGCTCGGCTTCTACTTCGGTGTCCACCAGGACGGCCGATGAGTTTCGCTAGACCCTCCCCCCCTCTCGCTTCTCGTTGGGCTGAGCTCAGCGTAGGGTGGGCTCGCCCGCGGGATCGGTGATCGCCCGGCGGGTGCTGACCGGCCGCGCTGGTCCTCGGCATCCGCCGAGACTGACATCTCCATCGGACCGGTCAGCCCAACGAGAAGCGAGAGGGGGGACCCTCCTAGGCGCTCGACCCCTTCTTGGGTGGAGGAACTGCTCTGTCCGCGGCACGAGCGAGCACCTTCTCAAAGTCCTCGCGCGTGGGCACCGGAATCTGGATCGGCTCGCCCTTCTTGGGCTGCGTAGGCTGCGCGCTGGACGTAGGATTCTCGTTCGCCATCGCCTCAAAGCGTAGGGCACTCCACCGTCCTTGGACGACGACGACCGCATAGCGACTGACGACGCCTACCGAGCCGTAGGGCGCTACGTCGTCAGCTTCTCCCAGCTCATCCCCTACATGCGGCTGACGATGGCTGACCGCCTCATGCAGCCCGGCGACGGGATAGGCCTATCGGAACTTGCCTTCGGTGAGTCCACGGCCGGGCAGATCTGCAATTCGTTCTTCGCGATGTGTCGCGAAGTCGGGAACTTCGACGACGACGAAACGACCGTCGCTCGGCTCCTCCAGAACCGGGTCAACGCCGAAATCACGCGTCGCAACGACATCACGCACGGCGACTGGTGGGTGGGTGGCACCGTGCCCGTACCAACGCTGGTGCGCGTGAAACCGGCCAGGGCGACCGCACCCCGACGACTCAACCACTGGACACCGGCTGACCTTGACGCAGCCTCCGAGACCGTCGCGCAACTCGCGCAAACGGTGACTGAGTTCGGTCAGATCGCCATGCGCCTCCACATGCGGCGGCCCCATGGCCGAAGGGTTCAAGTCCGAGACGTCTACTGCTTAGACAAAAAGAAAAAGACCGTACTCCGCGCCGGACCCAAGGCCAGCACCATCAGCTACTCCGGCTGAGCCTGCTCGTCGACCTCTAGCGCCCAAAGCAAGTCGCGCTCAATCGCGTCCATATCCACGTCGACGCCACCCTCGTCCCCATCGTCCTCCGGATCGACGGGCCGGACCGTCTGCTCGCCATGCTCCCCGACATCGTACATACCTTGACTCCCTATGTGTGACGCACTTCACACAGCGCTCCCCCTCCGGCCCCCGTCCCCGTCCCCGTCCCGAGGCTTCGCCCTCGGACGGCGAACTTGCGGATGAAGCCACCAGCGGCGAGAATCTGCCCCGTGGCCCACGCTGATCGTCTGTCCGCGCTCGACGCGACCTTCCTGCACCTGGAGGACGCCGGGGACTCTCACATGCATGTGGCGTCAGTGATGATCTTCGCGGGGCGACCACCCAGCGTTGAAGAGCTCATCGACCACGTCACCAGCCGCCTGCACCTGGTGCCGCGTTATCGGCAGCGCCTGGCCTTTGTGCCCTTGGGCCAGGGTCGCCCGGTGTGGACTGACGACCCGCATTTCAATCCCGGTTATCACATCCGCCACACTGCCCTCCCCCGCCCGGGCGACGAGGACTCCCTGCGGCGCCTGGCCGGCCGGCTGTTCTCGCAGCGCCTGGATCGCTTCAGGCCCCTGTGGGAGATCTGGCTCGTGGAGCGCATGGCCGACGACCGCTTCGCCCTTGTCGCCAAGACCCACCACGCGCTGGTGGACGGCGTCTCGGGCGTGGACATCACCACCGTGCTGTTCGACACGACGGCCGAGCCGCCCAATTCGTCGAAACCACGCAGGGCCTGGGTCGCGGGCCCACTGCCCGGGTCGGCCAAGCTCTTGGCCGACGCCTTGGTCGAGCGCGCGACCGTTCCTGCCGAGATAGGCCGCGGCCTCCGCGCCCTGCTGAGGGCCCCCCGCCGGGTGGCAGACGAGGCGCGTGAGGGGCTCGCGGCCGTGGGTGCGAGCGCCCTGGCGGGTCTGTCGGATCCCGCGCCACCGAGCCCGTTCAACGTCGATATCGGCCCGCACCGGCGCTATACGTGGGTGGACGCCGAGATCGCCGACTTCAAGGCGATCAAGGACCACCTGGGGGGCACCCTCAACGACGTGGTGCTGACCGCGGTCACCCTCGCCCTCGGTGAGTATCTGCGCACCCAGGGCCATGACACGACCGACCTGGTGCTCCGGGCGATGGTTCCGGTGTCGGTGCGCGCCGACGGGGAGCGCGGGGTGCTCGGCAATCGGGTGGCGGCGATATGGGCGCCGCTGCCCGTCGACCTCGAGGATCCGCTGGCGTGCTTTGACGAGGTTCACCTCGCCATGGAGGATCTGAAGGCTTCGGGTCAGGCCGTGGGCGCACAGGCGCTGACCAACCTGGCCGGTTTCGCGCCCCCGACCATTCTCAGCCAGGCCGCGAGACTGCAGGCGCGTCAGCGCTACTTCAACCTGGTGGTGACCAACGTTCCCGGACCACAGTTTCCCCTGTACCTGCTCGGCCGGCGCATGCTGCGTCTCTACCCGGTGGTTCCCCTGGCCCGCCGCCAGACCCTGGGCGTGGCGGTCATGAGCTACGACGGCCACCTCGGGTTCGGCCTGCTCGGCGATTTCGACGCCCTGCCGGGCCTCGAGGCGCTTGCGCTCGACCTCGAGACGGCAATCGCCAAGCTGGCGCGCGCGTGCGCGCCACCGAGACGCCACGCCCGTCCCACGCGCCGGCGGCCACCCGCGCGCTCCTCGGCGTCCGCACCGTCTCGTTGAGCGTCGCGCGCCGCCTGCTCGGCGCGGCCCTGGTCCTGGCCGTCTCGGCCGTCGCGGTGGCCGGGCTCATCGCCCTGCTCAGCTCGCGCGACCGGTCCACGTTCTCCGGGTCCAGCGGCGCCGTCGGGGCCGGCGCCGGCGGCGACAATCGCCACCTGCCGCCCGGCACACGAGATCCTCATTACGCAACCAACCCGCCGACCAGCGGCCCCCACGTCGTGGTGCCGGTGAAACGCGACGGCGTCACCCTCACCAACGACCAGCTTCTCTCCGCGCTGGAGCTGGGCAATGTGGTCCTCGTCTACCGTGCGCCCGCCCAGGCGCCCGCGCTGCGGTCCCTGGCCGTGAGCGCGGGTGGTCCGTTTGACGTCACCTTGGCCGCGGCGGGTCAGGCGGTGATCCTCGAGCCGAGCCGGGTCGCTCTGCCGGGCGTGGCGGCGCTGGCCTGGGGACACGCGCTGCGCGTCGCCTCATCCGCCGATCCCGCGCTGCGCACCTTCGTAGGGTTCTGGCTGGGGCGCGGCGCTCCCGGCGTCGCGCGCCGCTGAATGCTCACGCTGAGGCGGCGTGCCGAGGCGACAATAATGGCCGCATGAGCGGGTCTCTCGAGCACCGGGTCGCCGCGCGCACGACGATTCGCCTGGCGCTCTGCCAGCTCAACGCGACGGTCGGGGACATCGCCGGCAACGCTGCGCGGGTGTGCCGGGGACTGGCCGCGGCCCGGGAGGCGGGGGCGGAGCTGGTGCTCTTTCCCGAGCTGTGCCTCACGGGCTACCCCCCGGAGGATCTCCTGCTGCGCGAGACGTTTCTGCGCGACGTGCGCACGGCGCTGGACAGCGTCGCGGAGCAGGCGCAGAACATCGTGGCCGTGGTGGGCTTCCCCGAACGGGCAGAGGATGTCTACAACGCGGCCGCCGTCCTGGGGGAGGGGCGGATCCAGGGCATCTACCGCAAGGTTTTCCTGCCCAACTACGGCGTCTTTGACGAGCAGCGCTACTTCCAGACGGGCAGTGACCCCGCGGTCATCGATCTCGACGAACGGCGGGTGGGATTGACCATCTGCGAGGACATCTGGGAGCCGGGACCGCCGGCCACCGACGAAGCTCTGGCCGGAGCCACGCTGATCGTCAACGTGTCCGCCTCGCCCTACCACGCGGGTAAGGGCGCTCAGCGCGAGCGCATGGTGGCTCAGCGTGCCCGCGATAGCGTGGCCTGCCTGGCCTTCTGCGCGCTCGTGGGCGGCCAGGACGAGCTGATCTTCGACGGTCACTCCTTCGTGGTGGATCACACCGGCCGCGTGATCGCTCGCGCCGCCCAATTTCAGGAGGAGACCCTGGTGTGTGAGGTTGATCTGGGCGCCGCCGCATCGGCACGCCTGCGCGACGCCACCCACCGGCCCGCGGCCCGCCGCTCCACGGCTCGGGTCCCGGTGCTCGCTCGGCTGCGCTCTGGGGCCGCCCCGGGCGAGGCGCCGCCGCCGTCGCGCCGCGTGGCCGAGCCGTTGGCCCCGGAGGAGGCCGAGGTTTACGTTGCGCTGGAGTGCGGCCTGCACGACTACGTGCACAAGAACGACTTTGAGCACGTTGTCCTCGGGCTGTCGGGAGGGATCGATTCCGCGCTGGTGGCCTGTCTGGCGGTGGACAGCCTCGGCGCCGAGCGTGTGAGCGTCGCGGTCATGCCCTCCCCCCACTCCTCCTCAGAAACGCAGGCGGACGCGCGCACGTTGGCGCGGCGCCTGGGCGTGGACGCGATCGAGCTGCCGATCGAGGCCACCATGCGCTCCTACGAGCAGGCGCTGGCGCCCGAGTTTGCGGGTCGCGAGGCTGACATCACCGAGGAGAACGTGCAGGCGCGGATCCGCGGCAACCTGCTCATGGCGCTGTCGAACAAGTTCCGCTGGCTGGTGCTGACCACGGGCAACAAGTCGGAAATGTCGGTTGGGTACTCAACCCTCTACGGCGACCTGGCCGGCGGTCTTGCGGTGATCAAGGACGTGCCCAAGACGCTGGTCTATCCGCTGTGCGCGTGGCGCAACACGCCCGGCGCCGCCCGCGGCGGCGTGTCCGCCCCCATTCCCGCGTCGATCATCGACCGGGCCCCGTCAGCGGAGCTGCGCGCCGATCAGCTCGACGAGGACACGCTCCCTCCCTACGCGGTGCTCGATCGCATCCTGCTCGGCTACGTCGAGCTGGATCTCGGTCGCGCGGAGCTGATCGCTCAGGGCCTCGCCGAGCAGGACGTCGATCACGTCACCCGGCTGGTCGACCTCGCTGAGTACAAGCGACGCCAGGCTCCTCCCGGGCTGAAGGTGACCACCCGCGCATTCGGACGAGACCGACGGATGCCCATCACCAACCGTTACCGGGGCTGACGGTCTGCGGGGCAGGACGGGCCGGGCCCCGACACCCCTAGAGTGGTGCGGGTGAGCACCCGCCCCGATGAGGCCGCCCACCGCCTGACGATCCCGCCCGACCTGCCGCCAGGGCGACTTGTGGCGCTCCCCGACCGTGGCGAGACGTTCGTGCGCGACTCGGGGGGGACCGGTCCGCCGCTGCTCCTGCTGCACGGTTGGATGTTCGCGGCCGATCTCAACTGGTATCCGTCCTACCGTGCCCTGGTCGACGCGGGTTACCGTGTCCTCGCCCTCGATCACCGCGGTCATGGACGCGGCTTGCGCACGCCCGACGCCTTTCGCCTGGCCGACTGCGCCGATGACGCCGCCGCCCTGCTGCGCGCGCTGGACTGTGGTCCCGTCCTCTCGGCGGGTTACTCGATGGGCGGCCCCATTGCCGCGCTCCTGGCTCGTCGGCACCCCGAGCTGATCCGCGGCACGGTGTACTGCGCCACCGCCTGTCACTGGAGCGAGCCGCGGCTGCGCGTTTTCTGGCAGGGCATGGGGGCCCTGCGCCTGGTGCTCGGTCCCTTCCCGCTGGAGACCTGGCGACGGCTGCTACGCCGTTGGGGATCCTCTGACACGCCGCTCACGACCTGGATGGCCTCGGAGCTCTCACGGGGAAGCGCACGCGATCTGGCCGAGGCCGGTCGTGAGCTCGGACGCTTTGACAGTCGCGCCTGGGTGGGCGCGCTTGACTCTCCCGCGGCGGTTGTGCTCACCACGCGTGATCGCTCAGTGCCACCACGCAAGCAGCGCGAGCTTGCCGGCCTGTTGGGGGCGCCCCTGTTCGAGGTGCCGGCCGACCACTTCGCGGTCACCCAGGCCACCGAAGCGTTCAATCATGCGCTGCTGGCCGCGCTGAGCGCGGTGGCGCAACGCAGCGCGAAGCCACAGTCTGTAGCGGCCGTCGCCGGCTAGACGGCGATGCCCAGAGCGGCGACCTCGGCCGTCCTCCTGGCCCTCGCCGCGGCGATCGCACTGGATGGATGCGGCAATACCCTCCAGGGTCCGCCCATCGCCGACGCCGCGCTGGGCCGTATCGTGGGCGTGCATAGATTTCCGATCTACTGGGCCGGGCGCACCTTCCAGGGGATGCCGCTGAGCGCTGCCGACCGCGACCCTGGGGGCGCCTTCGACATGGCCTACGGAGACTGTTTGGTCGGCGGTCAGGGCACCTGTGTGACGCCCCTGCTGATCGTCACCTCTCCGGATAACAGCTTCGTGCCGGGCGGTGAGCACGCCCGGTCTCGCACGCTGATCCGTGGCCGCGCAGCGCTCACCGCGCAGGCCGGGCGAACCATCCAGCTGGCGACGGGAACGGTGGTCGTCAGCATCTTCGCCCAGACGCCCACGCTCGCGCGGATGGCCGCCGCGGCGATGATGCCCGTCAACGTTCCCGGCGAGCCCTACCTGACCCTGGCTCCTGCGGCGCGTGACAGCGGCTTCGCACGTGCGCCGTTGGGAGGCAACGAGGCGGCGCCGGCTCCCCGCACAGGCCGCCTTTAGCGAGGCTGCGCGGTCGCCCGCCGCGGCGGCCCACCGACCCCGGGCCTAGCGGCCGGGACCGTCCGCCCCCGCCGTCGGGCGGACGGCAATGGTCATCCTGGTGAGCGCGCACAGACGCCCTTCGTCGTCGCTGATCTCCACGTCCCAGAGCCACGTGGTGCGACCGCGGTGGCGCCGCCGGGCCCGGGCGTGCACCGTGCCCTCGGTGATGGGTCGCATGAAGCTCGTGTTGTTGGACAGTCCCACGGCGGTCGCGCCGTCGTCCATCACCGCCAGAGCCGTGGCCAGCGAGGCGGTCGACTCGGCGATCGCCGCGAACAGGCCACCGTGGACCAGGCCCGCGGGCTGACGGTGGTGTTCGGTGACCTCAACCTGGGCTTGGACCTCCTCTTCGGAGTGGGCCACGAGCCGCAACCCGTAGAGCTCATCGAAGCCCGTGATCCACCGGTTGAGCTCCTCGACGCTCGGCGCGGCCATCGGCGGCCAACGATAGCCTAAGCCTCCCGCGCGTCGTCGGTCACGAGCGCTACGTGATCATGCCATGAGCCAACTCGACCAACTGCCCGCCGATCAGCGCGCCGTCCTGTCCCTGCTGCTGCGCCAGGGCAAGTCCTATCGCGAGGTCGCGGGGCTGCTGCACATCGACGAGCTCGCCGTCGCGCAACGCGCGCAGACAGCTCTGGCAGCGTTGGGACCGCGTGGCGGGGCCGCGCTGAGCGACGGTCGCCGAAACGAGGTCGGTGACTACCTGCTCGGCCAGCAGAGCGCCTCAGATCGCTCGTCCACGCGCGAGTACCTGCAGGGGTCGGCCTCGGGCCGAGCCTGGGCCCGGGTGGTCTCCTCTGAGCTCTCGGTCCTGGCTCCCGACGGCATGCCCGCGCTGCCGGACGAGGTTCGCAGCACGCCGCCGGTGGCCCCCCATGCCTCGCCAGGAGCGGCCCGGATCGGCGCCGGCGCGGGCGGTCAAACGCGGCCGTACACCCCCGGCTCGGTGCATCCGGGGTCGACCGCGGCCCGCTCACCCGGCGAAGACCCGCAGGCCGCGCGCACGTCGCGCCGGGGCGGAGCGCTGCTGCTCGCGGGCCTGGGCGTCGTGCTCGCCGCAGTGGTCGTGTTGATCCTGAGCAGCGGGGGCGGCTCGAGCAAGAACACCGGCTCGGTGACCAGCAGTGCGCCCCCGCCCGTGGCCACGACGCCGCCCGGCTCAACTGTGGCGCCGGGCGCGACCGCACCTCCCGGAGTGGCTGCACCTGTGACTCCCTCGACCCCCGGCTCCCCTCCGGCCACGGGCGCCGCGGGGCAGCCGACCCCAATAGGTGGGGCGCAGTTGGCCGCCGCGCCGGGCGGCAGCGGGCTCGCCGTGGCGACCGTGTATCGCCGGGGAGCTCAGCGCGCTTTTGCGATCCTGGCCCAGGGGCTGCCCGCGGCCCCGGCGCGCAGCTACGCGGTATGGCTCTACAACGGTGCGACCGACAGCCTGGGCCTGGGCCTGGTGCCCTCGGCGGTGGGTGCCGACGGACGCTTTCAGGTAGTCGGGCCGGTGCCCAACAACGCCGCCCACTGGCGCCAGATGATCGTCACACGCGAGCACGTGGCCTCCCCGAAGCGCCCGGGAAAGATCCTCCTGCAGGGTCCGCTGAAGCTTTCGGGCTAGGCGCGGTCAGCCGCCTCCGCGCCGCCCATGATGTGGCTCAACCCGTCGAGCGCCTGGTCGAGCGTGTCGCGGGCCGCGCGGCGTATGAAGAATGTTCCCAGGCGCGCCAGGAAACCGTTGGTCAGTTGGCTGAGCTCGAGCGTGACCTGGGTGCCGGCGCCGGCGTCAGCGGCCTCGAGGCGCACCTCGGTCTCGGCGCTGCGCAGGACGCGCGCGAAGGGCGTGCCCTCGACGTCCTGCGCCCAGCGCTGTCGGGTCGGCCGCTGGGAGATGAGCACATGAAAGTCGGCCCGGACCTGGCGTCCGCGGTTGCTGGTCAGCACCTCGGTGAAGGCGGTGCCGTCAACCCCCTCGACGCGCTTGACCCGCGGCCACCAGCGCGCCAGGTGGTGGGGGTCGGCGACAACTGCCCACACCTCTTGGGGGTCAGCGGCGATCGTGCGACTGCGGCTCGTGGTGGACAAGAACGCCAGCCTATGCGCTTCAGGGTTGCTCGTAGCGCAGCAGCGCGTGCACCTCGCGAGGACTCAGAGCTTGGCGACCGTCCAGGAAGGCCAGCTCCACCAGGAACCCACAGCCGACCACCTCGCCGCCGAGCTGCTCGACCAGATCGCACAGGGCGCGCGCGGTCCCCCCAGTGGCCAGCAGGTCGTCGTGCACGAGCACGCGCGTGCCGCGTGTGACCGCATCGGAATGCAGTTCGAGCTGGTCGCTGCCGTATTCGAGCAGATACTCGGCGCTCACCGTCTCATAGGGCAGCTTGCCCGGTTTGCGCGCCAGCAGGAACCCGGCGCCCAGGGCGAGGGCCAGCGCGGGCCCCAGGAGAAAGCCGCGAGCCTCGGCGGCGACCACCATCTCGGGGCCGAGCCCGCGTGCGCGCTCGGCCAACGCGTCAACGGCCGTGCGCAGTGCGAGCGGGTCGGCCAGCAGGGGCGTCACGTCCTTGAACACGACGCCCGGCTCGGGGAAATCCGGGATGTCACGGACCAGCTCGCGTAGGTCCCCGAGGACCATGCGCGCGTCGGTCTGTCCTGCGGGACGGCGGTCGCCGCGCCCGCTCATCGGACGGTTGCGGCGCTCATCCCGCGAGCTTGCGCAGATCGCGGATCAGCAGCAGGTGCTTGAGGTGGGTGGCGACCGCCGCCAGGTTCTCCAGGGCGTCCAGTGCCTCCTTGCGTCGCTGGGGATTGCGCGAGCGCAGGGCCGGGGCAAGAATCTGCTGCAGCAGATTGGCCTCGCGGTCGGCTGACGAGCGGAACACCCGCAGGTTGCGACCGCCGACCCCGTAGCGGGCCAGCTCAGTGACCGCGCGGATGATCTCGCGCTCGGTCTCGTCGAAGTAACGCACCCCGCTGCGCATCTCGCCCTTGACCACGCCGTAATCCTCCAGCTCGCGGACGAGCGCCGCGTCGGCGCGCGTCTCCTCGAGCACGTCCTCCAGCGAGTAGAGGGCTCCCGAGGCCTCTCCCACCCGCACACTGGTCCGCCACGAGCGCGCCGGGTCGCGCGACCCCGAGGGCGTCGGGGAAACGCCGACCGGCGTGTCGCCGCCACGGCCCGAGGCGAGCTCCTGTCGGATGACCCGCAGAGGCAGAAACTCATCACGCTGCATGCGCAGGATGGTGCGCAGGCGATCGAGGTCTCCGTGGGAGTAGAGCCGGTAGCCGCCCGGCGTGCGTCGCGGGGTGAGCAGCTTCTGATCCTCCAGGTAGCGAATCTTGGAGATCGAGATGTCGGGAAACTCCTGGGCCAGCCCCTTGCACACGGCCCCGATGGTGATCGACTTCTGGCGCGGACCGGGAGCGGCGCCGTCGGGTAGCGCTGCGGGGATCCTCAGCTCGGCTGCCTGCTCCTCGGTCGCACGCGCGGACATCAGCGCGCGAGGAAGCTCAGCTTGTACTTGCCGATCTGCAGCTCGTCCCCATCCTCCAGGCGGTGAGACTCGATGCGCGAGCGGTTGACGTAGGTGCCGTTCAGCGAGCCGCAGTCGTCGAGGTAGTGCTCGTGGCCGCGTCGGATGAGCAGGGCGTGGTCGCGCGACACCGTGACGTCGTCCAGGAACACTTCGGCGTCGGGCCGACGACCTATGGCCATGCGCTCGCGATCGACGGCAAAGCTCTCTCCCACCCGGCCGCCCCCGGCGCGGATGACCAGGGCCGGCCCGTGCGAGGTGACGTCCTCGAGCTCGATGGGGATCAGCTCGCCCGTCTCCCCCATACGGTACGTGGCGGTCGAGGGCTCGCCCTCGGGCGCCTGGGGGCGCACCATGGAGGCTCCGCAGTTCTGGCAGAAGTTAGCTCCCTCGTCGTTGAGGTAACCGCACTCTGAACAGTGCTGGGCCATCGTCAGAGCGTCCTGCGACGGCTAGCCGTCGCTGGTTCCGGCGGCCTGGCGGCCGGCCAGGATGTCCGTCAGACGCTGCACGTCGTCGCCCGTGATGATCTCGCCGCCGCCCTCGTGCTTCTTGCGCAGCCGGTTGACCAACTCGGCGCGGAGGATGTCGATCTTCCCGTGCAGGATGCGCCGCTGATAGGAGATGTCGACCTCCTCGTCGGTGAGCTGCTGAATCAGGTCCTTGAGCTCCGCATCCGACAGTGAGCCAAGATCGGGAAACGTGTCCATCGCGGGCCTCTCCTCTGGGGCTGTGCCAGGCTCAGGGTCGGACGAGCGCCCGACTTACCTGGAGGGATGGGCCAGTATAGATCGCCCCCGTGAAAGTATGAGGGTGAGCCTGAGGCTGCGGTAGCTCAGTTGGGCTCGGGCGCCCGGCGCGCGCGCAGTTGGGCCAGACCGGACCGCACGTACAGGGCGAAGGCCAACCAGGCCAGCACCAGCCCGAGGTACAGCCAGCTCTCCCCCAGCGCTCGCAGCCCGACCAGGCCCAGGAAGATGCCCAGCATGGTGGGGCCCACCGCGATGCGCCCAGGCCAGTTGATCTCCAGGGCCAGGCCACGGTGCACCCACAGGCGCCCGGCGGCGAGCATGAGCAGCTCGCGACCGAGCAGCACGGCGATGGCCCAGCGTGGAAGCAGGTCAAACGACCAGCACACCACCACGCCGCTGGACACCAGCAGACGATCTATCACCGGATCCAGCAGCGTGCCCAGGCGGCTGTACTGGCCGGTCACGCGGGCAACGATGCCGTCGGCGTAGTCGCCCATCGCCGCGACGAAGAAGGCGACCGCCGCGACGGCGTCGACACCGCGATGGCCTCCCTCGGAGTAGGCGGCGATCAGGAACACGGGTATCAGCAGCGCGCGCGCGTATCCGATCAGGTTGGGCAGCGTCCAGGGACGCAGCGGCTCCCCGGCGCGGGTCTGCTGGGGCGTGGGTCCCGAGCGATCCAGGCCGAGCAGGCGACGCGTGGTCAGCCGCGCCCGCGCTCCGGCGCTCGCGGGTCCTGGCTGGCGCGCGTCGGTTGCGCGTTCTGCGCCGCCCGCGCGGCGCGGCTCGGCCCCGGCGTCTAGGGAAGGCTTCGCCACAGCTCCGCCACCGCGTGGGCGCTCGCCGGTCCAGCGCCCAGAGGCGGTCCGGGCACAGACCGGCGACCCCGGCGAACCTGGGCCTCGGCCCTACCCTCCTGCACCGAGCGGCGTCCCACGGTCAGGCGCAGCGGGCAGCCCAGCAATTCGGCGTCGGCGAACTTCTCGCCGGTTCCCGCGTCGCGGTCGTCATAGAGCACGTCCAGGCCGGACTCGATGAGCTGGGCGTACAGCGCGTCGGCGACCTCGCGCTCGGAGCTGTCGTCGCGGCCGAGCGCGATGAGGTGCACCGCGAAGGGCGCCAGGGCACGGGGCCAGGAGATCCCGTGCTCGTCGGCGTACTGCTCGACCGCGGCCGCCGCGATCCGCGCGGGCCCGATGCCGTAGGAACCCATCCACACCGGCCGCTCGCGGCCCTGCTCGTCTGAGAACCTCGCTCCCAACGCGTCAGAGTAACGGGTGCCCAGCTTGAAGATGTTGCCCACCTCGATGGCCGGCTCGATGGTGATCGGCCCGCCCGCCACCAGGTCGCCGGCGCAGACGCTGCGCACGTCGGCGCGGCGGAAGGCGAAGTCGCGTCCGGGCTGGACCCCGCGCAGGTGGGCGTCGGGGCGGTTGGCGCCGGTCACGTAACCGCCGTCGGCCACCGCGTCGTCGAGCACGATCTCCACGTTCCCGTTGACGCCTACGGGCCCGATGAAGCCGGCGGGGCCAAGCGCGCGCGCGATCTCCTCCGTGCGCGCCTGACGGGTGGCGGTGCCGAGCGCGTTGGCCAGCTTTATCTGATTTACCCGGTGATCCCCGCGCACGAGGACGAGCACCAGGCGACCGTCCTGGGCACCGGACTGCTCGAGCACCACCGGGACGGCCTTCAGCAGGGCACCGGTGGGCAGCCCCAGGGCGCCCGCCACGTCGGCCACCGTGCTCAGGCCGGGCGTGGCGACCTCCTGCGGAGCGTTCAGCGGGGCCGGCAGGGTCACCGGCTGCGCCTGCGCGCTGGCCACCTCCATGCTGGCGGCATAGCCGGGCGCCAGGGCGATGTCGTTCTCCCCGGCCGGACAGGGCGCCATGTATTCATGCGCCCCGTGGCCGCCCATCATGCCCACGTCGGACTCGACCCGGTACCAGCGCAGTCCGGTGCGCTCGAAGATGCGGTCATAGGCGGAGATGTGCAGCGCGTAGCGCTCGTCCAGGCCTGCGGCGTCGCGATCGAAGCTGTAGGAGTCCTTCATCACGAACTCGCGGGTGCGCAGGACACCCGCGCGCGGACGCGGCTCGTCGCGTTCCTTGACCTGGAACTGGTAGACGATGCGGGGCAGATCGCGGTAGGAGCGCACCAGCTGAGCCATGTGCGCGGTCACCGCCTCTTCGTGGGTCATGGCCAGGGCCATGTCCGCCCCCTTGCGGTCCTCGAGCTTGAACAGCTCGTCGATCTCCCAGCGCCCGCTGCGTCGCCACAGCTCAGCCGGCTGGAGCACGGGCATGAGCATCTCCTGGCCGCCGATCGCGTCCATCTCCTCGCGGACGATGGAGACGGCACGCTGGTGCACGCGCCAGCCGGCGGGCAGCCATGACCACAGCCCCGCGCCGACCTGGCGCACGAGGCCGGCGCGGACCATGAGACGATGCGAGAGCGCCTCGGCGTCGCCGGGTGGTTGCTTCTCGGTGGGCAGCAGGTAGGAGGACAGGCGGGTCACGGCCGCTAAGCGTAGCCGCGCCCGGTGAACCATCGCCGCTGCTGAGCGCCTCAGCCGCGCGAGAAGCGGCGACCGGCGACCGGCGAGACGGACTCGTCGAGCGGGGCGAGCACGGGCAGCACGGTCGGCGCCTGCGCGTCGCGGGCCTCGGCTGCCGCCGCGGCCTTCTCCTGGGCGGCGATGCGCTCGGGGGTGAGCTCGTGGGCGTTCTCCGCCTCGATGAGGGCCAGCAGGTCCTCGCCCTCGCGCGCGGCCCGGGCATCGAAGTCCACCCGCCCCGAGGCCAGGTACCGATCGATCTCGGCGAACAGGGTGTCCACCAGCTCGGCCTGGGGCACCTTGCGCAGCGCCCTGCCCTTGGCGTAGATGACGCCCTCGTTGCGCGCGCCGGCGATGCCGAAGTCGGCGTGGGAGGCCTCACCGATGCCATTCACCGCGCAGCCGAGCACCGCCACCTCGACGGGATCCTCATAGGCCTCCAGGCGCCGCTCGATCTCCGCCACCACGGTGTCCATGTCGAACTGCAGGCGTCCGCACGTGGGGCACGCGATCAGCACCGGTCCACGCTCGCGCAGCCCGAGCGCCTTGAGAATCTCCCAGGCCACCTTCACCTCCTCCTCGGCGTGAAAGGTGGAAAGGGAGATGCGGATCGTGTCGCCGATACCGTCGGCCAGCAGCGTGCCCAGGCCCACCGCGGACTTCAGCGACCCCGTCCACTTGGTACCGGCCTCGGTGATGCCCAGGTGCAGGGGGTAGGCAATTCGTTCGGCCAACAGCCGATTGGAGGCGATCGTGTTTGGCACGTTGGTCGACTTGATCGACACCTTGAAGTTCTCAAAGCGCAGACGCTCCATCATCTCCACGAACTCGGTGGCCGCGGTGACCAGCGCCTCGACCGGGCTCTCGCGCTCGAGTTCGTGAAGATGCCTGGGCAGCGAGCCCGAGTTCACCCCGATGCGCATCGGGGTTCCCTTGGCTTGGGCTCGCGCGGCCACCTTGGCAACCTTGTCGGGGCCGCCGATGTTGCCGGGGTTCAGGCGCACGCAATGGGCCCCGGCGTCGATCGCCTTGAGCGCCAGGGTGTGATTGAAGTGGATGTCGGCGATGACCGGAATCGGCGACTGCACCACGATCGTGCGCAGCGCTTCGATGTCCTTCTCCCGTGGCACGGCCACGCGCACCACGTCGGCTCCCGCTTCGGCCACCCTGTGGATCTGGTCCATGGTGGCCTGCAGGTCGGCGGTCTCGGTCTTGGTCATGGTCTGGACGACCACCGGCGCTCCGCCGCCGATGGGCACCGACCCGACCATGATCTGTCGCCTGGAGGCCATC
>JAABUQ010004935.1_pt1 | contig 22027 bp, 27 predicted proteins | sample 5560001 | NCBI WGS metagenome assembly JAABUQ01 (sample SAMN10711888, study PRJNA513371) | rock metagenome | isolation source: Antarctica rocks | place: Antarctica: Victoria Land, Finger Mt nord | collected 2015-12-18 | reverse complement strand
CACCTAGCCCGACTTCGACACGCCGGGACTAGGCCCGGAGCGGGAGCTACGGTACCCCTCCGTAGCCGTGCAACGCCCGCCGACCAGAGTATAGGGCCTGCCGAGTGATTCTGCTGGCAGACGTACTAGTTTAGCGCCCGCCCTTACCTCCCTCACGGCTCTACGCCAAGAGCGCGCCACCCATCAGCGTCCCGTCCCTCGCTGCGCTCATCCCACACGTGGCCGCAGAACGGACACCGCTGCTCAAAGATGTTGTCGTCGTTCCACGTCGCAAGGCTGTAGGAGTGGGGAATGAGCCGCGTGCAGCGGGGGCACGGAGGGCGCCTGTCCTCGGCCGTGCCAGCGGCGCAGGGGGCACAGATGAGCAGGTCGCCGCGGGCTGTCGTGCCGTCGCGCTCGCCGCATACATCACAGAGTGTCGCCATCGTCTCTCATCACTCACAAGCCCACGCCGAACGTCCCGATCACGTCGGTCACGCTGGCCTCCACATCCATGCCGTACACCGCCAGCCAGGCGTCCCCGAACGCGTCCGCGGCGGCGGCTGTGTCACCGTCCTCCAGCGCGTCGAACGCCTCGATCAGGCTCTCTCCTGACAGATGCACCGGCGGGATGTTGCGCGGCCGCGCGCGATCCTCGTTGTAGACCAGCACCATCACCCGGCAGCCGTCCACGTCCAGCCCATTGTCCATCACCTCCTGCCGCACCTGCTGGACGTTCACCCGCCGCTGCTCCGCCGTGGCGATGCCCCGCACGCTGATCCGCAGCCCCGGCGTCGAGCGCGCGATATTGCGCGCCTCCCCGCCCTCTTTCTGCCACCGTTGCACCGTCCGCACGGAAATCCCGAGCTGGCCAGCCAATTCCTTGTTGCCCTCGGCGACCTGCTTGCGCCCCTCGCCGCCCCCGAGCTGGCGCACCAGGGTGCGGATCGCCGCCGGCGTCAGCTCCACCTCTGCCGTCGCCACCCGCGCCTCGTACGCGCGCGCCAGGTCCCCCGCCAGGTCCGCCATGCTACGGCGTCCCCCGCGCCGCTTTAGCGTCGCGCACCAGGCGCAGCAGCGTCCCCACCCCGCCCCCACGCGCGCCGTCGAACGCCGGCAGCACCGCTTCCAGGGGCAGCGCCGCGTCCTGCACCTTGAAGTGCCCTAAACCGGCGCCCAGCGTCACCGACGGCGGGCAGGCCGCCACCGGATCGGGCTCGTCGGAGACCAGGTACACGCAGTCCTTATGCACGGCGACGGGCGTGTAGCCGGCCAGGTCCATCTTATGCAGGGCACGCGACAGGTTAGCGTTAGCCTGGGCCAAAATTGCGTGTCGCCAGTCGGGGCGGTACAACGGGCTCCGCTTGTCCTTGTTCCACGCGCTGTTGAACGAGCTAATGGTCAGGCTGTAGGTGTACTTGAGTGCGCCCAGGGCCAGCCGCCCTGCCGGCGTCGTGTCCGCTTGCAGGGCCGTTCGCGCTGTCCGCAGGCGCTCGTACCACGTCTCCATTGCCCGCCCGTGCCGTGTCCACACGTAGGCATCGCTGATCGCCACGGCCTGGCCGCGCTCGACGGCCCAGGCCACCGTCGGCGTGCAGCACCACGTCTCCGCCGTGCCTGCGATGCGCGCCAGCCAGTAGCCCGGCAACCGCTTATCAAACGGGACCTTGCGGCCTGGATCGCGCCGCTCCTCAATGCCGGACAGGCCCAGTTCGACGACGCCGGCGGCCGAGAGCCACTGCGCGTTCTTGTCGTACGAGTGGAGGTAGGCCCGCTGCCGCTCGTCGGGGGACAGCGTGCGCAGCCAGCTCAGCTCCTTGACCGTGTCGGCCTCCAGCGCCGGCGGCGGCCACACGTCCGCGAACTCGCGCGACGCGCCGGCCCCGCGCTTGCCCAGCTCCTGTAGCAGGTCGAGCCCCGTCCGTCCAGGCGAACTGTAGTAGGGCACACCCACCGCTCCGGCATAGGCCAGCAGGCCCGCCAGCAGCGTCGCCCCATCGGTCTCCCGGCCCCACACGCCGTGCTCGTCGTAGAGCGGGAAGGCCAGGGACACGCCCGAGCCCGCCTCGCCCTTCTTGCGTAAGGCCAGCCAGGCGCCGAGCGCGTCGGGAAACGCATGCAGCTCGGCCAAGCCGTCGCTCACAAAGGGGTGGCGCACCTCGCGGAAACGCCCCGTGGCAGTGAGCGTCGCAGGCAGCTCGGCTGCCCGCACCCAGGCGTCGGTGAGCCAGAGTTGAGACAGGTTGTACCGGCGCGCCCCCTTGTACAAGTCGCCGACGTGCCGGATTGTCCCCTTGATGGGAGCGAGAGACCCGTCGGACAGATGCAGTCCGTCGGCGTCGAGCACGCCGATCGCGGGCAGGGGGAGAGGTGTCGTGTGCACGGTCATAGCGCCTCTCCTATGCCTTCCCAGTCGCGCGGCGGTCCGGGCAAGGCATAATCACCGTGCTCGCGGCACATCGGCACGCTGATGCCCGCCACACCCGGCGTGCTCAGCTCGATGTGGATCGTGTAGACCGCCACCCGCTCGCAGCCGTCCACGGCGCACGCCACGCGCTCCCGCCGGCGCTTGCCCACCCGCCCCATCGTCCCTGCCATCGCGTCCTCCCTGGTCATCTCTCCCCCTCCTCGCCCTCGAACAACCGCGGCTGACGCCCGGCGCGCTCCCGCGCCCGGCGTTCTTTGCGCGGGCAGCGGCAGGGCACAGCGTGGCAATGGGCGCACCGCTCGATGGTGACGCGTGTCGTAGGCGCCGGTGAGGCCCTGGGCGAGGCTCTAGGCGGCGCGGACGGAGGCGCGGGCTGCCGCGCCTCATCCGCGTCCGTCGCGTCCGTCGCGTCCGTCGCGTCCGTTGCCAGGGGTGCCTCCCGGACCTCGAAGATGACGCGCACGCCCGGCGCGACGCGCGCGAGCGCCCGCTCGATCATCGCCCGCAGGCGTCGGTCGAGCCACCGCGCGTCGAAGGCGTCGCCGACGCCGACGCGCAGCAGATCGCCCTCCCGCCCGAGCACCGTGGTGGACTCCAGCCATCGCTTGTAGTTCTCGGGTGTCATCTCGCCGTGTAGTTCGTTCAGGGCGTCCCGCCAGGCCGGCTCCATGTCCACCGGCGGCAGCGCGATCTCCACCGCCTCGACCGCCTCGACGGGCCGCGCGCCCAGGGCCGGCAGCCCCTCCGCATCCCTGATCTGGGACACCGCAACGCGGATGATCCTGATGGTCAGGGTACGCTGATGGTGCTGGGCGCACCACTCCGCGCCGCTGCGGATCGCCTCCAGCACCGTGGCCTCGCCCACGGCGGCGAGCAGCGTCCGCACGCCCCGCACGACCTGACGAGCCGGCGTGACGCGCATCAACTCCTCGTAGAGCGCGCGCCAGCGGCCGTCGTCCGCGGGGCGCGGTTGGGTGATGACCAGCAGCGGCGCGGTTGCCCCGTGCGCGGCGGACCGCTTGCGCTGCTCGGGCGTCCCGACGTGATACGTGTTGACCCGGCCCGTGTGCGGCACGATCCGCACGTGGCCAGCGGTCTCCAACTCCCGCACGTAGTTGTACACCGCGCGCACCGTGACCCCGAGGCGCGCCCCGATCGCGGCATTGCTGATGACCCACCAGCCGCTCCCCCCCGCGCCCCGGCATAGCACAACATAGGCCCTCTTGGCGCCCTCGCTCAGCGCGGGGTCGTCCAGGACGCCATGCGCCAGCGTGGTGAACTGCACGCCATCCTCGTCGCGGACGGGCCGCACGTGGAGCTGGTAGACGTTGGGGTGCGCCTTGCCCCCACGTGTGACCGTGACCGTCCCGCCGCCCCGCAGCGCGCGGGTGCGCCGCTTGATCGTGCGCACTGAGACCCCCAGGCGCCCGGACAACTCCTCCTGAGACGGGTGGCAGCTCTCGTCGTCCCAGGCGTAGCTCATCAGGAGGATGTGCGCCAGGCGCTCGTTGTCGAGCGGCCGCGCGTCGATGAAGGCGTTGGCCACCTGGACCCAGCCGTCGCGCGGGACCGGAATGGCGGGCCGCTCTCCCGTGGCTGTCGTGGCCGTCGTGCGCGCGCTCACCAGGCGCTCCCCGTCCGCAGGGACCGCAGCCGCCAGTAGCGGTACTCGGCTAACTCGCGAGGGGAGGCCATGACCTGGCCGCGCCGCCGGCGCTCGTCGCACCGCGCCTGCAGACGCTCGTCGTCGACGCGGCCGGCCAGGGCGGCGCGTGCCCGTCCGAGGAGGTCACTGAGCACCGCATCGTGGCCCAGGGCGGCGGCGATCCGTGCGCGGCTGTGCAGGATCGTGCTGTGATCGCGCCCCCCCAGGGCCATCGCCGCGGCCGCGCACGTGAGGTGACAGTCCTCCATCAGCAAGTACGCGCACACATGCCGCGCCTGGGCGACATCGGGTGTCCGTCCCTTGGCGAGGATAGCCGCGGGGGTCACGGCGACCACAGGGTAGTAGCTGGCGTTGTAGGCGCGCGCCACGGCGGCGAGGACGCGCCCGACGTCGACCGATCCCATGCGCGCAGACGTGATGAGAGGGGCGGACAGAGCGGCGTCAGCCGTGGTCACGCTGGGCCATTGACAGCGCCGCGCGCCCGCGCTATCATCTGTACAGGGCATGGGGATGCTTTCGAGCATAAAAATACTCCTACTCAGCTCACAACCCGGTTCGGAGCTGGTTACTCCTTCGGGCGATGGGCTTCGTCTTGGTGGCTCTGGTGATTGCTTTGTCGGCACGTACACCAGCGCCGGTCACTATTAAAACAGTCAGGGCCGTAAGAGACTCACCGGGGTGGTAGCCGGTGGGTCTCTTGCGTTATGGCCGCTACGGCCATGGGTCTGTCCTACACAGCAGACTCCTCCATGATGCGCATTGTAGCCCACAGACTCCCCTGCCGTAAAGGCAGCGCGTGCGAGCACAGCCCACTCCTCTCTCACGGGCCTTACCCGACGCGCCGCACAGGCGTTCACGGGCGGCTCCTCTCATCGTTAGCCCCGCGCGCCCGCAGCTCTGCCCGCGCCAGCCGTTCGCGCGCCTGGTCCACCACGTACCGCGCCTCGAAGACAGCCGATGGGTCCTCGTCGCGGCCCGCGGCCTGGTCGCGCCAGTACGCCGCGAGGGCCTCGCGCTCCCACCACCGTGCCTGCGTGACCGCGACGCGCAGGGTGGGCAGTCCCACCGTCCCTCTGAGGCGGACCCTGCGGCCGCCCCGCACGCGCTGGCGCGGCCTGACCCAGCATAATGGATGCTCCCCGCGCACGGCGATCCTGCCCCTCATGCGTCGGCCCTCCCTTCTCGTCCTATGATCGCGTTATCCAGGGGGGCGATTGGCCGCATCGTGGTCATGGTAATCCCGTCCACTTCAAGGGGCGTCCCACTTTTTGTGGCGCGTCCGCGCTCCGTTGCGGCGGCGCTGGCGGTGGGGGCGTGCCGGACCCTGCCGCGACAGGGGCAGGAACGGGCGGCGCTGCCGGCGCGGGCGCTGGTTGCCGGGTTGCGGGCGCCGCGGTTGTCGCCGGCGCGATCCGGGTCGTTGCCGCCGCCGGTCGAGGGGCAGGCGCGGGCGTCGCCGGCGCGGGGGGGACGGCTGCCGTAACGGAGGGCGCCGTCACAGGCGCCGCCCGTGGCGTTGGCCGTGGGCTGGGCGTCGAGGCGATCGTCGGGGCCGGCGCGCTTGTCTCGCGGGGAGCCTCGGCGAACGCCACCGGGGCGGGCAGCCGGGAGAGGCGCTTGAGCGCGCGGTCAGCCCAGAACGGCCGCGTACGCAGGTCCATCGGCCGCGCCTCGCGCACGCTGACCACCACGCGCCGGCGCGACGAGGCCGCCAGGTCGTCCGGGTACAATAGCGGCACGCCCGTCTCGCTCAGCGACTGGTTGCCCCGGTCGGGCCGCCGCCCCAGCAGCGTGCGCGGGGCCGTGTCGCCCTCGCTGCGCGCCAGCACCGTGCGGTTGCCCAGCGCCTTGCTCGCGTCGTCCGCGTCTCTGCCGCGCGTCCCGCCCAGCCACGCCAGCGCGTTGCAGGATTCCACGATGGCCTCGGCCCCGGCCTCCTCGTAGTCCTCCACCAGTTGCGAGCGGAGCTGCCAGGAGAGGATGCGCGACACGCGCACCTGGCGGAATGTGTTGAACCGATCGGGCGCGTCCGGGACCGCCCCCATGGTCCCGAACTCGTCCAGCAATAGACGGACCTCGCGGTCCAGTTCTTTCTTCGGCAGGTTGCGCGCCCGGTCCATCAGCACGCGGAACACCGTGGTGAAGATCGCGCCGACGAGCGGGCGCAGAGTGCGGTCGCCGCCGACGGGCGTCACGATGTAGACGGCGACGGGCCGGCGATCCCGCCGTCCCAGCCGGTCAAGGTCGAGCAGGCCGCCGCCGCCGACCACGGCCCGGATGTCGGGGTCGTTCAGGGCGGTGAGGCGGGGGGCCAGCCCCGAGGGGATCGAGGTACGCAGGTCACGGTGCTCGGCGATCAGGGCCAGGAACGACTCCAGCGCCGGCCCCATCGCCGCGTCGGCCGGCCCCGCTTTCATGGCGGCGATGATCCCGTCCACGTTCGGCTTCAGGAGGAGGGCGGTCAGCTCGTCGAGCGTGCCCGCGGGCCGGCCCGCCGCGCGCGCGACGGCGTGGACATGCGGGATAGCCGCCGCGATCAGCATCTGCACGGCCTGCTCGAAGTAGGCCACCGCCGGCGCGCTGTCCTTGGGCTTGGAGTTCTTGAGCCAGGCCCGCGCCCAGTCCTCGGCCTGCGCCGGCGTGCGCTCCAGCGCCAGCGGTGCCCAGGTCACGCTGTTGGCGGGGGTCATCATGTCGAGTCGGTACACGTCGTGCGTGCGCGCGAGCGCCCCGGCCGTGTGGTCCCAGTGCTCACCCTTGGGGTCGGTCACGAGGTAGTCCACGTCCGGGTCCGCCTCCAGGAGGTGCGCCTTGAAGAAGGCGTTCGACTTGCCCATGCCGTTGGGCGCGCAGATGCCCACGCCCTCGACGAGCAGGTGTTTGGACACACTGACCGTCACGCGCCTGAACCCTTTGCGCGCGGTCCCCAGCACCAGGTCGCCCGGCCGCGCCCGCCGCCCCTTCAGCTCGTCGAATGTCTGGAAGCGCGACCCGCCGAAGGTGACGGAGGGGCGGGCGGCCAGGCCGCGCCGGCGGCGTCCGACGGCGATCAGCCCGGCAAAGAGCAGGACGATGCCGCCGGCCCCCCCCAGTTCCAGGGGCATCAACCGGCGCACGGCGTGCCCGGAGCGGCGCTGGAGCAGGTTGTAGCGCCAGTCCGCCCCGTGCTGCCACCAGGCTCTCCAGGACACTGTGGGGAGAGTGGGGAGGGACACACCGTGCGGCGGATGCGTGGCCCCGTGGCTCCCCCGCCGTGGCGCGCCGCTGGTGGTCGGCGCCGCGCCACCGTGGTGGGGGGCCGGGTGCAGGGCGTCGAGCCAGAGCGCGCCGTTGGCGGCCGGCCAGGCGACCGCGACATAGGCGGCGTGGTAGGCGGCGGTGACGTTGACCGACGCGGCGTGGCGTACCAGCGTCGCCTCGTGCGCGATCCAGCGCGCCCCGCCGGCCGGTCCCAGCAGGACCGCCGCGGCGACGAGCACGCCGAGCGTCAGGCCCCACCAGCCGCGCAGGATGCGGAGGGTGCGCCCCAGCCGTCGGACGCCGGCCCCGCTCCAGTGGAGCGGCAACGCCGCGGCCCCTCGTAGAGATTGTCCTACCCCGCGCCCCCGCCGGCGCGGTTCCGTCGTGCTCGTCGTGTCCGTCGTGCTCGTCACACTCATTGGTCCCCCTCTGCCGTGCTCATCTGTCGCGTCTGGCTGTCAATCGGCCTGCGCGGCGTTCACATGTCCATCTCGAGCGCCGGCTCGTCGATCCGTTCGATGCGTGGCGTCAGGTCTACCTCTTCGCCGCCCTCAGCCCCGGATTGGAGGGGGTGCGCGTCATCGTACTGTGCGATCCCCACCGGATCGGTGATCTCGTACACGTGGCCGTCCTCGGGGGTCGGGCCGGTCTGCTCCCAGGTGTAGCGCGGCGTCTGAGCGTCCTCGACGTCCGCTCGCGTCGTTTCCCAGGCGGTTGACTGAGAGGCATGAGGCTCGGACACGTCGGCGTGGTCCCAGCCGTCCGCCATCAGGGGACGCGGTTCCCCCAGCGGGTCCCTGACCGTGAGGTCCTCGTCCACCGTGGCCCCCGCGGTGAGGGCCTCGTCGGTGCGGTCGAGGCGCGGGTCATCCTCTGGCGTCTCTCGGGCGCGATCCGCCCACTCACGCAGGTAGTTCATCATTGTGCGTCTCCCGTTCTGCTACAGGCCGATCAGGCGACTGATCCGCCAACCGATCCACCGCGGTGAGAGGGGCTGGGGCCGAGGAAAGCGGGCGCGAAACGTCGCGTCGAGGTCCTCCAGGTCGCGGTCGAGCGTGGCGACCCGTTCGGACAGGTCGGCGACCCACGCCGCGGTGTCTCGCTGTCGCAACAGCGGGCCGTAGGCGGCCACGACGGCCCGCTGGATGTCCGTGGGCGCCCGCCGCGCACGGGCAAGATGCCGGTAGACCTCCGCGATCCGCGCGGGGTTGGCATACACGTTCACCAGGTCCTCGGCGCCGTCCGCGTCCGCGTCATGAGACGGGGCGATCCGGGGCCGCGGCCCCGCGGGGTCGCGCCGGTGTGCGGTGTTCATCATGCCAACGATCCCTCCAGCGGGTCGGCCGGGAGGAGGGCGGGGAGCCTGCGCAACGCGGCCGCGAGGTCCTGGAGGCGCGCCGCCTCGGCGCGGGCGATGTCGTGGCCACGCGGGGTCAGCCGGTAGCGGCGCAGCGGGTGCCGATTCCACAGCCGCCCGTCGTCGGCCATGGCCACCCAGCCGTCCGCGCACATCCGGTCGAGCGCGCGGTAGAGGGTGCCCGGCGCCACCCGGACGCTCCCCGCGGTCCACGCCGCGATCCGCTGCCCGATGGCGTAGCCGTGCTGCTCCCCCTCCATCAAGGACAGCAGGATGTGGAAGGCCGCGGGCGAGAGTGCCGCCGCCCCCTCCGGTCGGGGCTGTCCCCGTCCCTCGCCATCGCTTCCGAGCGCGCCTCTCGTCGTCATCTCCCTGCCTCCTTTCCCCTCTCCTCGCTCCGGCCCGTGGCCTCCGTGCTTCATCGGTCTGCCCCCGTCTCGGCCTCGATCGCGTTAGCTCACGGCTGGCCACGGCGCGAGGCGGCCGGCGATCTCGGCCGCGCGCGCATCGCCGCGCTCCTGGAGCAGGCGATAGTGCCCACGCCGTAGCTCGACCGCGGCGATCCGGCCCTTCCCTGGCCAGTGCGTCTTCTCGGCGGACCCGCCGACGAGGACATGCACGTGCGGGTTCTCCGTGTTGCCGTGCACCGCCGCGACCCATACGAGCCGCAGCCCCCGCTCCCGCCCGAGGTCGGCCAAGACCAGGCGCGTCCATTCTTCCAGGTCGTCGCGGCGCCACAGGCCGGACCGCGCGCCGGGCGAGAGGATCAGGCGGTGGAACGCCACCGCGGGGCCGATCGCGGCCAGCAGGAGCGCCCGCGCGGCCGCCTGGCCGACGATCTCGCCGTCCGGCCCGCACAGGCGGCGCTCCTCGCGCCGCTCGTCGGTCCGGAAAGAGCCCTTGAGATGCTGGACCTGGCTCTCGATGCGGCGCGCGGCCCAGGGGCCGGTCTGCACGTAGCGACCCTCGATATACGTCGCGCTCATTGGCCGTCCGCCTCCACCGCCACGGTGTACCGCGCCACGGTGGCGCCCTGCCGCAGGGCGCTGGCGGCGATCTGCTCGGCGTAGCCTTCCACTTCCTGCGCGTGCTCCAGTCCGTAATCATTGCCCAGGTGCGCGAACCCCTCCAACCGAGCCAGGGCCGCCTCGCGCCAGGTCGCCTCCTGCAGGCGCTGGAGCGACGCCAGAAGCTGTTTCACTTCCTTGACCTCCGCGGCGACACCTCGACGCGCGGCCTCCTCGACCACCGGCGCGGCGACCTCCGCGAGCTGGCCCGTCGCCGCGCCGGTCAGGTACCTTTCGATGGCCCGCGTGCAGGCCTCGTTGACGGCGATCCCCTCCCGGTCCGCGTGCGCCTTAAGTGCGTCCCGCAGTTCGGCGCTGAGGCGGATGCTCTGCTGCACCTTGTCGTCCCCGCCCGGCGCCTTCGCCGGCGCCCGGCGTCGGGCCGGCGCGCCGCCCTCGCCTTCGATCTCGCCCTCGGCCTCTGTCGCGCGCGTGTCCGTCACCATGACTATGGTCTCCCCCTCTCCTCTTGTCGTCGCTCCACTACCGTCAATCCTGACCGTTCCACTGCGTCAGCCTGCCCTGCCCTGCCCCTGGGGCGTCATTTCTCGCGTCACTGCCCCGCTGACCGGACGGGGCGCTCAAAGACGTACAGAAACTTGACCAAGACCTTGAAGGTCATCCGGGTGGGGACCGGAGGCCCGACGAGATGCCAGCCCTCCCGCCCCAGCGCGGTGAGCCGCGCTGTCGTGCAGTCGTACTCCTGGTGATACTCCCACTGCTGGCGGATTTGCGCGACGGGCGAGATGCGCACCGCCGGCCGTGCCGAGTCCGGGGTCTGGTTACCGGTCATGTGCCCGCTCCTTTCTCGTTGTCCCGCTCACGTTCGGACGGCGCCGGGGCGGACGGCGTCGGGGCAGCCTGGACGGGGGCGGACTCCACGGCCCGCGTGACGGCGCGGAAGGCGCTGCCCTGCCACGGCCCGTCGCGGCGCCAGGGTCCGTCCCGGCGCAGACCCTCCCGCTGTATCCACCGCAGCAGGAGCCGCACCTGGGGCGCGAGCGCGCCCGACAGGGTGAGGATGAGCAGCGCGGCCAGCAGCAAGATACCCTCCCGCGCCAGGCCCCGCAACGGATGGCCGGCCGCGTGCACGCTCAGGAGCGTCCCCGCGACGACGGCGACGAGGACGATGCCCAGGATCAGGCGGACCAGCGGGGTCAGGGTGGTGTGGAGGGCCAGGCGCGCCCCCTCCCGGAAGGGACGCGGCACGACGACCCACACCAGAGCACGACTGAGCGCGCGCAGCGGGCGTCTCATCGCTACACCCCCGCGCTATCGAGCAGGCCCCATGCGCCCTCGATGGCGTCGCCGCCGGTGAGCGCGGGGCCGGCCGACCCGCCCAGTTCCGTCACCGTGGGCATCGCGGGGGCTGCGGGCGCGGCGGCCTCCCCGCCGCCATTGGGACCGCCACCCTTCATGGCTGCGCCGACAGCGCCGAGGCCGCCGCCCACGGCCATGCCGGTGGCGGTCCCAATGGCCGTGGAGAGCAGCGGCACGTGGCCGATGCCCAGCGCGCGCGTGGCACCACCGCCGATCAGGGCGTCACCCAGCTTGGGCGCGCCGTAGACGACCAGAATACCGGCCAGCGCCCCGGCCAGCGCCGGCAGGCCACCGCCGGTGGCGAACGTGGCCAGCTCGGCGCGCACCACCACCAGCGCGAGCGCGTACCAGACGCCCCACAGCGTCAGGCTGAACCACAGCCGCGCCCAGGCAAAGGCCACCCCGCGCGTGAGGGGCGTGACGCCGCACACGATGCACAGAGGGGCGGCGACGAACACGGCCGCGCCGTAGGTGATGCCGATGTCGCGCGTGATGATGATGAGGAGGAGGAGCACCAGGAAGACGAGGATCGCCCCCGTGATCACCACTAGCACGAGCGGGAGGCCCGCCAGCCCGCTGAACAGGCCGGTCGTCACCAGGTCCCGGACCAGGCTGGCGATGATGGCCGCGCCCGCCTTGTTGCCGGGGTCGTCCAGGATCGCGCCGGAGAGGCCGTTGACCGCCTTGATGTAGGAGGGGATCAGCCAGGGCAGCGCCTGCATCAGGCCCAGGCCGACCGCGCCCTCCATGATCTGCGCGCCCGCGTCGCCGGGAGAGCCCAGCCCCAGGCGGCGCACGGACCAACTGAGCACCCCGGCCAGGAACAGGATGCCGAACAGGTCGCGCCCCAGTCCTTGCAGGACGGTGAACGGGGCGCGCAGTTGGTCATTGGCGAAATAGTCGGGCTGGTCGATCAGGGCCGGGGCGACCTGGCCGCCAATCGAGTCGGCGGCCGCCGTGGCCGCGCCGCTGAGGGACGCGGTGAGCCAGCCCACGGGGTCGATGCACAGTGGGTCGACGAAGGGCAGCGGGATCACCAGGCCGCCGCAGTGGGGCGGCGTGGGCTGCACCGTCAGGAACGCGGACGTGCTCAGGGCCGGGCCCGCTCCCGTCGCGTAGAGGCGGTGCGGGCCGGCGACAGCCGCAAAGCCTTGCCCGATGGTGATGTCCAGCTGGGCGTCGCCGCTGTCGTTTGCTGGGGCGTCGCCGAGCCGCGCGCTGGGCTTGGCGCTGTCCCAGAAGAACGTCACGGTCTGGCCGGGCGCGAAGCCGGAGGCGTTGAGCAGCACCTGCGCCCCGGCCAGGGCCTGGGCCACGCTGACGGTCAGGGCCGGGTGGTAGACCTGCGCCACGGTAAAGAGCGCGGTGGCCGAGGTGCGGTTGGGGCCGACGGCGTGGATCTCGTGCGGCCCGATCTTACTTGTGGGCACCGTCGCGTTCACGGCCACGTACCCCGTGTCGTCGGCGGTCCCGCTGGCCAGCTTGTTGCCGTCCCACGTGAGCGTGACGGTGCCGTTGGCGGGGAAGTCGCTCGCGGCGACGATGATGCGCGCGCCGGGCATCGCCTGCGTCGGGGAGACGCTGAGCGCGGGGTGGTGCGCCGGCGTGGCCGTGGGCTGCGCCGTTGCCGTCGGGATCGCGGTATAGGTCGGGTAGGGCGTCTGCGTGGGCACGGGGGTGTCCGTCGGCTTCAGGGGGGGAGCGACGGCCGCGTGGGCGACCGACCCGGCCGTCATCCCGACCAGGGCGAGCGGGATGAGGACGGCGAGGGAGAGGGGCATCACCCTGACCGTTATGCCTGTCGAACGAGCCATAGCCGTGCCTCCTCCGTGTCGTCCGCCGTCTCGGCGGTGGTGTCGTCGCTGTCGTCGCTGTCGTCGCTGCCGTCGCTGTCGTCGCTGCCGTCGCTGCCGTCGCTCACGTCCGCAGCGACGCCCAGGGTCGCGATCCGCGCGCGCCGGTCCTCGATATCACCGGGCCGGATGCCCGAGGCGAGCAGGCAGACCGCTTTCCACGTCTCGTCGGCGGTGGGTTGCTCCGGGTCGGCCGCCACCGCCTGGACCATGCGCGCGCGCACCTCCTTGTCGTCCTTGTCGCTGGCGAACAGCCACAGCAGTTCGGGAGTGGTGTGGACGTTGACCACGCCGCGCGCCGCCCGCGCGGCGTGCTTGGTGGTGCGGATCATGAACATCTGCGCGTAGCGACCCTCCTCGCCCTCCAGCTCCTCGATGCGCGCCGATTCGGCCTCGGTCAGCCGTAATTTGCGCGCGATCCAGGCGCGCGGGTCCACGCCCGACTCGTCGTTGGTGTCGTGCAGATTGAAGATGAAGTGCAACGACGATTGGTCGAAATAGTTGGAGGCGGCCGGGCTGCTGGTCAGGTGACTGAGCTTCTGGCTGATGAAAATGGGCACGATGCCGGTATGCCGCCCCGTCAGTCCGATGCCGTTAACCCAATCCTGGCCGGCCTGGTGGCGTAAAATACTCCAGCCCTCGTCGATGGCCAACAGGTGTTGCACGGTGCCGCGCCCGGTGCGCCGGCCCCACTCCTGGGCCAGGGCGTCGCGGCGGTCGGCCAGGTCGGTCATGGCAAACATCACAAAGGCGTAGACGGGCGTGGTGGGACTGAGCGCCTTGGGATCGATATGGAAGGCCAGCAGGCGCGTATCGATGCGGAACGACGTTTTGTGGTCCACCAGGCGCGCGTGCTCGCCGCCGCGCACGTAGGGGTAGAGGTCGGCGGCCACGTCGCGGTACAGACGGCGGTCCTCGTGATCGACCTGCGCCGCGCCCGCGACCTCCAGCCAGGCCACCAGGTCGCGCTCTAACGGGGTCCCATCGGTGGGACGGTCCTCCGCAGTGTCAGTTTCGGTCTCGGTCGCCCCTGCGGGCGCGGCGTCGGGGGCGCGGAACCCGTCGTAGACGGCGCGCACGCCCGCGCCGATGACGGAGCGCACGCGGCCGGTGATGGCGCGGCCCTCCTCAGCCAGCAGCACCTCATGCGCTTTGACCACGAACTGGACGCGCGCGGCCCGGTCCTCCTCGGTGGCGCGGGGGCCGTCCCAGATATTGATCGAGGCCGTGCGCGGGCCGCCCAGGCGGATGGTGCGGCCGTCCGCGATGGCGCACAGCGTCGCGTAGCCGCCCACCGTGTCCACGGCGGTGGCCCAGGCGTCCCACAGCAGGAACCAGGTCATGATGATCTGCGCCCAGAAACTTTTGCCTTGCCCGGAGCCGCCGAAGACGTCGATCAGGCGGTTCTTCATGCTGCGGTCGCCGAGGTGCAGGCGCACCACGGAGCCGTCGGCGGCGGCGCGGCCGATGGGGATGCCGGCGGCGGTGCCGGGGGTGTGGCTGATGGCCGGCCAGGCGTTGGCCACGGTCTCGGCCTCCATCTTGTAGGTGGAGCGGGCCGGGTCCAGCCCCAGGGGCCGGGTGGCGGCGGCGAGCGGACCCTGGTGGCCGCGCGCGCGGGCGCCCTTCGCGTCGATCCCGCCGCTGCTGGTCAGCAGGCTCCACAACGCGTCGGCGCGCGTGCGCAGGCTGGCCCGATCGGGGGCGAACACGGTGACATAGAGGCCGACTTTGAGGACGGCCGCGCCGGCGGAGCGCATGTGCAGCGCCTGGGCGCGGGCCTCGCCGCGCGCGGCCTGGGCGTCCACGTCGGCCTCGCGCCCACGCACGGCCGCCGCCACGGCGACGTCGGCCAGGCCGCGGCTGCGCTTCTTGGCGTGCGACCGCTCCTTGTCCTGGTCCAGGCCCGTGATGTGGATGGCCAGGCGCAGGGGGGCGGGGAAGGCCAGCAGCGGCGCGGGCCAGCCGGGGGTCGTGGCACGCGGGGGGACGACCACGTAGAACGAGCACGCGTACCAGGTCGGAGGTACGGCGTCACCGGTCGCGCCCCCGGTGTCACCGGCGTCACCAGCGTCACCGCGCGTCCCCCTCCTGCCGCTGGCGCCGAACGCGCGGTCGCGCGCCGTCGCGGCGTGGACCTCGTCGATGGTCTCGGCCGTGTCGCCATCCGGGTAGGCGTCCAGGAGCGCCTGGACCGCCGGCCCATCGAGGCGGCGCGTGGCCACACCCATGCGCCGCAGCCCGCGCTGCACCTCGCCGGCGACCTGCTCCAGGGACGTGCCCATGGCCGCGCTCCCCGGGCGCGCCGGGCCGGTGACGACGAGCAAAAAGCGATGCTTGGGGACGTACTGCCCGCGCAGGTGGGCCTCCCACCACGCGCGCAGGCGGGCGGCCAGATCGGCCAGGGCGGGCGTGGGTGGCCGCACGGCGGCGAAGGCGTCGTCGATGACCGCTGTCGGGGGGAGAGGCGTGGACAGGACGCTGCATTGGAGGCTGTAGCCCGGCGGTAGCGTGGCCACCGAGGCGAACATGGCGGTGAAGCGGTCCTGGGCCTCGCCGGGCAGCGTGAACAACATCGCGCCCTCGCCGATCTCCAGCCAGACGCGTGGCCCCACGCCCGGACAGGTCAGCGTCCCGTCGTCCGTGAGCGCGGCCGGAGCGCGCCGGCGCACGCGAGGGGCGCGGGAGCGCGGCCGCCGTGTCTCTCGGTTGGGGCGGGCGCGCCCGCCGCGGGCCTCGGCCGGGGTCAGGTCAATCGGGCCGCCGGCGGGCACGGCGCGCACGGGAGAGCCCGGCCGCGCGCGGCCGGGCAGGTGGACCACGCGCGCCAGCCGTGGCAAGCGGGACGACCAGGGCGGCCGCGCCGGCACTGTGCGGGCACGCGCGATGTTGGCGACGCGGATGCGCTGAGCGGTGGTAGCGCCGCGTGCCGGGAGCGCGGCGGCGGTACGGAGCAGATAGCCGGCGAGTTGGCGCGGGTAGGGCTCGACCGCGCCCTTGTCGAGGAGGCTCCAGGCCAGGAAGGCGAGGACGCCAGGAATGCCTGCGATGAGCAGGAGATGAACCTGGCCCACGGTGGACGAGTTGTAGGGTAGGCCACCCGTGAGCTTGATGAGGACATAGGTCAGGACGGCGACGCCGGCGAGGCTCAGCGCCTGCCGAATCGAGAGGACGCCCGCGATCCATTTCACAGGGTCATTGAGATAGAGCGCCGTGGGATGGTTACGCGCCATTGGTGGCCTCTCCCCTGGCCTGGGCGCGCGCCTCGGTGCGCGCGTCCTCGGCGTCCACGTCGGCCTCGCGCCCGCGGACGTTGGCGCCAACCATGACGTCGGCCAGGCTGCGGCTCCGGCTCTTGGTGCGGCGGCGCTCCTTGTCCTGGTCCAGGCCGGTGAGATGGATGGCCAGGCGCAGCGGGGCCGGGAAGGCGAGGATCGGGGCGAGCCAGCCCGGCTGCGTGGTCCGCAGGGGCGAGGCGTGGGAGTGGGCGTGCGGGCGGGGGTGCTCAGGGGTCATGGGGTCCTCCTTGTCGGCGACGGGAGAGGCGCGCGTGTGAGCGGCGAAGAGAGAGCGCAGGGCGACGGGCGAGACGGTGCGCCGCCCGTCGCCGTGGTGAGGCCAACGCTGCTCAGTGCGTGTTGGCGGCGATATAGTCGGCGATGCCGGTGCCGCCAAAGAGGAGGGCGGTGGCAACAACGGCGCTGATCCACATGCCGGAGGCGCGCGGGCTGTGGACCGCCTGGGCCGCGCCCGCGAGGATGAACGCCATGGCCGACAGGGGGGCCTTGACCGTGTCGAACAGGGCGAGGATGGCCGCCGCGAGGTCGGCGAAGGGATTTTTGCCGGCGACGGCGCCGATGATGGGGGCGAGGGCCGTGATGGCGGCGGGGTGGGTCAGGGCGAAGTGGGCGCTGGTGACGATGATGGTGGTCTCGTGCAACATGATGAGATGTCCTCCAACTGGACCTATTCTTGCCCGGCTGGAAACCGGGCCTGTTGTTTGGCTGGTGTGTCGGACGGGGGCCTGGGCGCGCGGCCGGCTGGTGGAACGGTGCGGCCGCGCCTCTGATCGCGGAGAGGGACACGGACACAGCTGCCCATGATCGCCTCTCAGGGCATCGGGGGACCGCGCCCGGACACGAGGCGGACCGAGCGCGTCGCGGTGGTGACGATGGCCAGCGCGATGGACGGCCCGCATCGGGATGCGTTACCAGCCCCCATAGTTACTCTCCTCCTCCCAGGCTGCGCATTGCTCAGTGGTCATAATTGGCCAAGCGAGGGTCAGTCTTTCCAGATGGCTCACGCTAACCGCATGACCCACCGTACCATCCCAACCCTGCGCCAGTTTTGGCAGGCTGGCAACTACTTTTAGAGCAGTTTTGGCAGGCCATCCACCGCTTTTGGCAGACGATTCGCCAGAACTCTGGTCCTGTCGCATCATCACCCTCATCGCGCCGTCTCTCTCACAGGCCGGCCCACCGTCGCATTCCAGCGTCGGCGTCGCCTTGACTGCCAGGATAGCGCCTGTGTCGTTATACGTCCATAGGACGTACGTCATGTTTACATAAAACAGAGATGCTGTGCTCGGTACAATGGGCGTGACGCACGTCCACGCGAGGGGGTGCGATGCCAACTGACGGGGAGTATGATGCCGGTCACGCCCGAGCGACAGGGATGGTTTCGCTTTACGGTCCGTATGCCCGAGGATGAGTACCGCAGGTTGGAGCAGGCGTGCGCCGCGCTGAACGAGACGCCCAATACGGTGATCCGCGAAGCGATCGCCACGATCGTGCCCCACCTCACCGCAATCGGCAACGCGCTGCCAACGGGGCCCGACGCACCGCTCGTGACGGCAGCTGAGGTCCTGCGCACGTTGGCCGAGGTGTACGCCAGCCGCGCCGCCGCTCTGCAGACGGCGGCGGGATCGCTGGAGGTGGAGCGGCCTGAGTGAGAGCATGTACAACGTCCTTTGCTACTGGTTTCTGCCGGCGCCGAGATGACTATTGACGCTCACTTCACCATCGGTAACAATAAGAGCCAGCTGTTCGCCCGTGTGAACGTCATTTATTTCATCCGTGTGAAACTATTCCCCACAACTTATCACAAAGGAGAAAAATATGTCAAGACCACCGGGCTCAGCCTCGTTCGGTGATCTGCTCAACTACCTCTTTACCACCAAGGTCAAGCCCGGCGGGAAACGCTACACACTGCGCGAGGTCGCGGATGGGACGGGTATTTCTATCGCGTTCTTGAGCGAGGCGCGACACGGGCACAAGGAGAATCCGCCCAAGGAGTTCATCGAAGAACTGGCGGCGTTTTTTGGGGTTCCCCCCGCATTCTTCTTCGGGCCGCTGCCGCAGAGCACGCGTTCGATTGAGGCGGCGATCCAGGAAGCGTTCGCGAAACCAGCGATGGGGCGTATCCTTTTGCGGGCGGGCGGCTACACCGAGGTCGAGAGAGAGATGCTGCTAGACTTGATGGATTCGGTCGATAAGGCAATAGGTAGGAAAAACAACCAGGAGGGGGCAAGCTCTCCAGAAGGCGTCTAACCGGGGGGCGATACTTATGTTCCGGACACTCTACATCTGGCTGTTGTCCCGGATCGGGATCGGGATCGGGAACGGCACGCCGGCTATCGTAGCGCCTCTGGCGCATGGTCATCGACAGGCAGAGCCGCCGCGATGCACACAGGATACGGCGCGTATTACAGACTACGACCAGTGGGTTGAGGCGCTGTGCAAGCGTCTCAAGTTGACGCGGCCGTTCACTCCGGAAGAGGTGATCGCGCGCGTTGAGGAATACTTAGGCTGCACAATACGGCTCCTCCTGCGGGACTGGGAGGGCTCGCAGTTGTACGGTGCGTGCGTCGAAACAGGTTCCCACCAATTTGTCATCGCGTTGCGCCATGATCTCAGTACGCGCCAGCGCGCCAAGACGATCTACCACGAGCTCGCCCACATCCTGCGCGGCCATGAGTTGGTCTTGGAGGGACAGTTCAGATACTTCGAGCCGACGAGTCCCCAAGACATCGAGGCCGAGGAGATTGCACGCGTCCTGCGCGAGGTCGGCGCGCGCGGTCGCAGGAAGGCTTTCCTGGAGCGATTCACGGAGCGCATGGGGGGTGTCGATTGAGCGATCTCCTGATAAATGCCGCCTTGCCTGTCATTGGTCTCATGATCGTGTGCATCGGCCTCCTGGTTGTCCTACGCGAGAGGACGGCAATCACGGTCTTAAATGGCGCCGCCGCGATTTGTGTTGCTGTCGCGCTCGTCTTCTGGCCTGATGCGAACGGCATGATGATTGACCGCGCGAGTCACACTATAGGACTCGGCGCCGCGCTCGTCCGCCTGTCCCTCACTCTCGGCGTGTCACTTCATACCATTGCTGTGTGCCTGGGCATCCATCGTTGGGACCGGAAGCGCCAGTTCATGCTGCTGCCGGGCATCATCACCGTCACTGCCTGTTATGTCGTCTTTTGGCTGATGGCACGCACCCTGCCGCAGGCGGAGCACCTCTTCTACGACGGGTCCTACCACGGGCGTCCCGACATCTTCTTCGCTATGAGCGTCGCCCGCGGCGTCACCAGCTCCTGGTACTGCCTATTCGGCACCTATGTCTATACGCTGGTGGCGCTGCAAACCTATCGCACCCTGGGCCGCAAGGTGTTCTTCAGTTCCGCCTTCGTGCTGGTCGTGGCGTTCGTCATCAGCGCTGGCAACGGTGTGGCCATCATCGCCGAGGCCGCGATCGACCATGCCTCCGTCCAGGCGACTTTCGTGGTCCCTGCCTGGCTGCAACTCATCTACGTGCTGACGTTCGTCGTCAGCATGCTCATGTTCGCGGTCGTCTATTTGCGCGGTTCGATCATCGTCCCGCTTGCACACTGGCTGACGGCGATCATTAGAGCGCCCCAGCGTCTGAGGGAGATCGAGGTCGCGACGGGACATGCGCTCGAGGTCAATAGCCACATCGACGATAAGCTCGTCTTGATGATTTCGTACGCGGACCCGGACATCATACGCATGACGAAAGAGGCCTGCACGGAACAAGACATCAGCTACGATGACCGTCTGCTCGTGCTCGCCGCCGCCATGATCGTGACCCTCCATCCCCTCAACCAAGATCGTCGGCGCGCCAAGGGCGAACAACGGCTAGACATGCGTGAACTGGAGCGAGAGGGCGTGAATCATCTCGCCGAGTTGTCGGCGATGGATGTGTTCTTCTTCTCCGATGGCTATGTGATCGCCGCGCTGGGCTGCGGATCGGAGGAGTTGGGGATCGATCTGCAACGCGAGCCTCAGGAGCGTCATCGTCGCCTGGCGGCGTTGCTGAGAGGAGTTCTCGACCGCTACGACCAGCCGGTGCGCTATCGAGAGGCGTACCTGGAGGATCTGCTGCGACATGCTGAGGAGAAGAAGCAATTGCAAGGAGATGTGGCGATGGTTGGGCGCCAACGCGCTAGTTGATGGTGAGAGACGCTCGCCAGCGACGCGACCGGTCCTGAGAGCAAAGCATGGAGACACTCATGAACATGAAGCGGCATAGACTATCGTTGCGCGTGCGAGCCGATGAAGTCGTCGGGGACTGGCACGTACACTATTCCGTGTATCTCCATTACCTAGAGGAAGCCGCGAACGATCATCTCGCCGCGCTCGGGTTTGCTCTCCCCAAGCTCATGGAGGACTACCACGGCGTGCTCGTCGTACGCCACCTAGAGATCGACTACCAAGGCTCGGCGCGGGCCGGCGACGACCTGATGGTCACGACCTGGGTCGAGTCCGCCGGCGGGGTGCGCTTGGTGCGCCGCACGGAAATCCACAACCCGAAGACGCACCAACTGCTCATCGCGGCCCGTGTCCTGTGGGTGTGGGTCGATGCCAACCAGCGGCCGCGACGCCTCCCCCGCGAACTTGTCGAGGCGCTACAACCGACTGAAGGGCCAGTCGGGGCCGGCCATGCCGTCTAGCCCATGAACATGCCGCCGTCCACCGAGAGGACCTGCCCGGTGATGAATCCGGCTGCGTCCGATGCGAAGAACGCGACTGCGGCTGCGACGTCGTCGGTGGTGCCTGGCCGCCCGAGCGGCGTGTCTCTAACCATCTGTGCGCGCAACTCCTGGGGTGCGCGCTCGTTGATATCGGTCGGGATATAGCCGGGCGCGACCACGTTGGCCGTGATGTTGCGCGATGCCACCTCCCGCGCCAGGGATTGGGTAAACCCGATGATCGCCGCTTTGGATGCGCCGTAGTTGGTGTGACCCGGTGCGCCCATACGTCCGATCACCGATGACATGCTGATAACTCTCCCCCAGCGCGCCTTCATCATCCCTCGCACGGCCGCCTTCGTGCAGAGATAGACCGAGCGCACGTTCGTCGCCATGACCGCGTCCCAATCCTCCTCGTCGAAGCGCACCAGCAGGGTGCTGCGCTCGATGCCGGCATTGTTGACGAGCACGGCGACGGGGCCAAACCGCTCGGAAACGATGGCAAAGAGGCGCTCGACGTCGGCGGCCTTGCTAACGTCGGCCTGGACAGCCATGGCCTGGCCACCGTCCTGCTCGATCTGATGCACGACCTCGACCGCCGCATCGGCCCGCGTATGGTAGTTGACAACAACCCGGTGCCCTGAGTGAGCGAGGTGTGTAGCCACCGCGCGGCCGATCCCGCGCGATGCTCCCGTGACGAGGGCGACGCGTTGATGTTGTTCCATGTGAAACCCTTTCAAGACGATCTCGGCCGGTTACGTCCACCGCGCGATTTCGGTCAAGGCGTGACCCAATCTCCTCCTCAAATCGGCGACGGATTCTGGAGTCCACGCATAGAATCCCTTGCCCGCCTTAACGCCCACCTCCCCTCGCGCGACGAGGTTCCGTAGCACGGGCAATCCTTCGTCGGAAGAGGCGATCTCTGGGGCCAATTGTTCCCCGACCGCCAGCCCCACATCCAATCCATTCAGATCGAGCATCTCGAAGAGGCCGGCAACGGAGAAGCGCCGCCCGAAGCTGTACCGGACGATCGTATCGATGTCCTGCGGGCTGGCCACCCCCTGCTCGACAAGGGAGAGCGCCTCGCGCCCCAGCGCCGCCTGGAGTCGGGCCGCGACAAATCCGGGGACCTC
>JAABUQ010004934.1_pt1 | contig 22028 bp, 19 predicted proteins | sample 5560001 | NCBI WGS metagenome assembly JAABUQ01 (sample SAMN10711888, study PRJNA513371) | rock metagenome | isolation source: Antarctica rocks | place: Antarctica: Victoria Land, Finger Mt nord | collected 2015-12-18 | reverse complement strand
CCAGCAGGGACCCAAGGCGGAAGAGCACGTGCTGCTGCCCGAGATCATCAGCAAGGAGCCGCTCGGCATGATGGTCCGCAAGGGCGACGACAAGTTCTTCGACCTGGTGCGCTGGACCCTGTTCGCGATGATCCAGGCCGAGGAAAGCGGCGTCACCAGCAAGAACGTGGACGAGATGCTGAAGTCCACCAACCCCGACATCCGCCGCCTCGTCGGCACGGAGGGCGACATGGGCAAGGCGCTCGGCGTCGATAACCGCTGGGCGGTGAACGTCATCAAGGGCGTCGGCAACTACGGCGAGATGTGGGACCGCACGATTGCGCCGCTGGGCATTCCGCGCGGGATCAACAGCTTGTGGAACAAGGGCGGCCTGCACTACCCGCCGCCGATCCGCTGAACCGCCCAGGAATACGCCTGAGCTGCCCAAAAAAAGGGCCGCCCTGGTACCGGGGTGGCCCTTTTTCTCGAAATTGGTTCATGATGCCCGTTGCCCTCCCCGGGATTGTCGGGGCAGATTGCGGTCATGCCGATGCCACATGCCTCTGTGGCGCCTGTCGCATGGCAACCGGACCGCGAGCCTTGGCCGCACCACCACGGCTTGACCATTAGGGAACCGCTCATGTCCGGCGCCGTCGTCGATCCCCGCCTTTCGCCTGCGCGGGCCGCGCCCAAGAAGGCGCTGAGCCTGAGCTGGTCCGACCCGCGCTTCCGCAACATCGTCTGGCAAATGCTGATCCTGGGCGCCGTCGTGGCGGTCATCTGGTACCTCGTGCGGAATACCAACCGGAACCTCGCCGCCCGGCACATCGCCACGGGGTTCGCCTTCCTGGGCCGCACCGCCGGCATCCCGATTGGGGAGGCGCTGATCGACTACGACCCCGCGGTGAACACCTACGGCCGCGCCCTGCTGATCGGCCTGCTCAACACCCTGAGGGTCGCGGTGGTCGGCGTCGTGCTCGCGACCGTCTGGGGCACGGCGCTGGGCATCGCCCGCCTGTCGAAGAACTGGCTGATTTCCCGCTTGGCCGCGGTCTATGTCGAGGTCATCCGCGACATCCCGGTGCTGCTGCAACTGCTGTTCTGGTACATGGTGCTGCAGGAACTGCCGGCGCCGCGCAACTCCTTCCACCCGCTGCCTGGCGTGTTCCTGTCCAACCGCGGCATCAAAATCCCCGTGGTCGAATGGCAAGGCCCCTTCTGGTGGGCGCTGGGCGCCTTCGTTCTGGGCGTCATCGGCACGGCCGCCTGGTCGCGCACCGCCACCCGCCAGCAGGAGGCGACCGGCGTGCGGCCCCGGGTCTGGCCGGTCGCCCTCGGCCTGCTGGTCGGCTTCCCCCTCCTGATCTGGGGGGCGCTCGGCGCGCCGTTCGCGGTTGAGATGCCGGTGCTGCGCGGCTTCAACTTCACCGGGGGTGCTGCCGTCAGCCCGGAGTACAGCGCGCTGACCCTGGGCCTCGTCATCTACACCGCCTCCTACATCGCCGAGATCGTCCGCTCCGGCATCCTCGCCGTGCCGGCCGGCCAATGGGAAGCGGGAGGCGCCATCGGCCTCCGCCCCAGCACGGTGCTGCGCAAGGTCGTGCTGCCCCAGGCGCTCCGTGTCGTCATCCCGCCGATGACCAGCCAGTACCTGAACCTGACCAAGAACAGCTCGCTCGCGGTGGCCATCGGCTACCAGGATGTCGTGTCCATCGCCAACACGACGCAGAACCAGACCGGCCAGGCCATCGAGGGCATCGCCGCGATCATGGCCGTCTACCTCGTCATCAGCCTGTCCATCAGCCTGTTCATGAACTGGTACAACGCCAGAATCGCCTTGGTGGAGCGTTAGGCCATGTCGCACAGCACCACCCGCACCACCGCGGCGCTCGGAGAAGCCGCCGGCGACCCGGTTCCCGCCCTCGCCGGCATCCCCGCCGCCCCCATCGCCGAGCGCGCCCGCCCGGCCGCCGGCCGCTTTGCCCCGGTGGCATGGGCGCGGGCCAACCTGTTCAGCGGCTGGCTGTCCACCGCCGTCACCCTGGCGCTGATCTACGTCATCGCCCGCTGGGCCATCGGCTTCTTCGATTGGGCCGTGCTGCACGCGGTCTGGTCGGTGCCGCAGACCGCAGCCGGGCCGGACCCCTCGGCCTGCCGGGACGCGAAGGGCGTCGGCGCCTGCTGGGCGATGATCGGCGACAAGTACCGCTTCATCCTGTTCGGCCGCTATCCCTACGAGGAGCAATGGCGCCCGGCCATCGTCATCGCGCTGTTCATCGGACTTTACGCCGCCTCCGCCATGCGCCGGCTCTGGCGCAAGGAGCTGCTGCTCATCTGGATCGCGACACTCACCGCCATCGGCGTGCTGATGTGGGGCGGGGTGCTGGGCCTTGAGTACGTGCCGCAGGACAGTTGGGGCGGGCTGCCGATCACGCTGATCTTGTCCACCTTCGGCCTGGCGCTGGCCTTTCCGCTCGCGGTGCTCGTGGCGCTTGGCCGCCGTTCCACCCAGCTTCCGGCGGTCAAGGTGCTCTGCGTGCTGTACGTCGAACTGATCCGCGGCGTGCCGCTGATCACCCTGCTGTTCATGGCCAGCGTCATGTTCCCGCTGTTCATGCCGGAGGGCTTCAACCTGGACAAGCTGCTGCGCGCCCAGGTCGCGGTTATCCTGTTCGCCGGCGCTTACCTGGCCGAAGTGGTGCGCGGCGGCCTGCAATCGCTGCCCCGCGGCCAATACGAGGCAGCCGACGCCTTGGGCCTGTCCTACTGGAAGAAGACCGGCCTCATAATCCTGCCGCAGGCGCTGCGCCTGGTGATCCCGCCCTTGGTCAACACGTTCATCGGCTTCTTCAAGGACACCTCGCTCGTCCTCATCATCGGCATCTTCGACCTGCTGACCGCCGGCAAGGTGGCGATCACCGACCCGGTCTGGCAGGCCTACAGCACCGAGCTGTACCTCGTGCTCGCCGCCATCTACTTCGCGTTCTGCTTCGTCATGTCCCGCTACAGCCACGGGCTGGAGCAGGAATTCAGCCGGACTGCCCGGCGCTGAGACGCCTGCACCACCAAAAAACAGGGAACTGCCATGAGCCAAGCCGCCACCATCGAGCGTCCCCGCACGGAAACGACCCAGCCGGCGATCCTGCTGGACCGCGTCAACAAATGGTACGGCGCCATGCACGTCCTGCGCGACGTAAACCTGAGCGTCGGCCAGAAGGAGCGGGTGGTGGTCTGCGGCCCCTCCGGCTCCGGCAAATCCACCATGATCCGCTGCATCAACCGCCTGGAAAGCCATCAGGAGGGCCGCATCGTCGTGGACGGCACGGAGCTGACCGACGACACCCGCGCGCTCGACACCATCCGCCGCGAGGTCGGCATGGTGTTCCAGTCGTTCAACCTGTTCCCGCATCTGACGATCCTGGAGAACTGCACGCTGGCGCCCATCTGGGTGCGCAAGATGCCCAAGGCGGAGGCGGAGGAACTGGCGATGAGCTACCTGACCCGGGTGAAGATCCCGGAGCAGGCCAAGAAGTATCCGGGCCAGCTCTCCGGCGGCCAGCAGCAGCGCGTCGCCATCGCCCGCGCCCTGTGCATGAAGCCGAAGATCATGCTGTTCGACGAGCCGACCAGCGCGCTTGACCCCGAGATGATCAAGGAGGTGCTCGACACCATGATCGGCCTCGCCCAAGACGGCATGACCATGGTGTGCGTGACGCACGAGATGGGCTTCGCCCGCCAGGTCGCCGACCGCGTCGTGTTCATGGACCGCGGGGAGATCGTCGAGGCCGGGCCGCCGAACGAGGTGTTCGAGAACCCGCAGACCGAGCGGCTCAAGCTGTTCCTGAGCCAGATCCTGCGCGGGCACTGAGGCGGTCGGTACTAAGACGGGCGGCACGGCGCCGGGCCGCCGGCGCCGTCATGTGCGGTCATGCCTGCGGATGCGCCGCGCGGCGCTTGAGGCCTGGACAGTCTGATCGGCCGGGGGCGGCGCCTTGAAGCCGACGCGCAGGCTTCGCGCGCCGTCAGGCCCCCTCATGGTGACATAGCCCTCGCTGATCGCCTCCACCGGCCAGGCTCCCACACGGTCGCGCTCACCCAACGCGAGAGGCTTGTCGCTGCCGCCCTCCACAAACAGGGCACGCCTGCCGAACGGTCCGATCAAGGTGCCGGTCAAGCGCGGCAGCGAAACCGGTGTGGCGGCACTGGGTGGCGGCTGCGACGCCGGGCGCCGGTTCTCGCTGAACAGCGGCCTGGCCAACGCGGCCGCTGTGCGCCCGGCGCCACGCCCGTCGAGGGTGTCGGGCATACGCCGGGCCAGTGGCGTCATGACCGCCGCGTGCCCGGCCGGCTCGTCTCCAGCGGCCCGCGGCCTCAATTCGAAGCCGATGATCCCCGCCAGCGTCAACGCGAGTGCGCCAAGCGCGTAGGGAAGGGGTGGCATCGACGGCCCTAATGCGACGTGAAGGCGCAGGCGTTGGTGGTCCAGGCGCCCCCGCCTCGATTTCGGGTGCTCGCTGGCCCACGCGCGAAGCGCCGGGGCGTCTGTGCCCGCGATGCACAGCGAAGCCGGCAGGCAACCGGCTCCAACCTTTGCGCCTCGGCAGGCTTGAGGCCGAGGAGTTGCCGGTCCAGGCTTGGCAGCCCAAACATCGCCAACGCGCCAGCGCCCACAAGCAGGCAGCCGGCGCCCGAGAACAAAGCGCGGGACAAGGTTATCCCAGGCCAACCGCGCCGAGCCGGCTCCTCAGGCCGGCGCGCGCCGTCAGGACGGGGGAGCGAGGGCCACACGGATGCGCGCCATCATGCCGCCGTCCTCATGCTCGAGGATGTGGCAGTGGAACACGAAGTCGCCGAGTTCCCGGAACGGGATCGAGGCCACCGTCGTTGTCGGCTTGCACTTCCCGTTCTGCACGGCGGCAAGCGTGCCGTCGCACTGGGCGGCGTTGGCAGGCGGGGTCGGGCGCGGCAGCGGGACGTTGTCGTGCAGCACCACGGCGTCGTTGATCGTGCCGGGGATCGCCGTGCCCGCCGCCGCCCCGCCGGCGAGGAGATAGAAGCGCGTCTGGTGGATGTGGAAGTTGTGGTCCTCGGGGGTGAGATTCACGAGTTCCCAGGTTTCCTGCACGCTGCTCCCGTTGGGCAAGGGCACGCAGACGACCGGCTTGACCTGATCGAACTCCTGGATCGGAACGCGGGTCGCTTCGATCTCCCGGCCATTCTGATCCACCTCGACGTATCCGAGGCCGAAGGTCGTGTCGGACGGGAAGCCGAACAGGATCCGGCGCCGGTGCCCGGCGGCAAGCGACCGGCAGTTCGGATCCGGGGTCCGCCCGACCAGGGTTTCGGGCGTGATGGCGGCGGTTGTTGCCTGGGCCAGGTTGGGTTGCGCCAGCAGGCCGCCCAAGGGCGCCGTCACCTGCGGGCCGGCTAGAAAGCGCCTGCACGATGGTTGAGGTGCCGGGCACTTGCAGCAACGCCGACGCAAGCAGTTGCCCGGCCGACGACAGCGCCGCCTGGGCGTTGCCGAGAAGGGCGAGTTGGTCGGGAGCCGACGCCGTGCGCGGTTCCAAGATGACGGACGCCAGGTCGATTGCCGGCCAATGGTCGCCAAGGTTGCCGTCGCCGGTATCGTATTGCGCCGTGCGGAAGACTGCCTCTCTGGGTTGCGCGCCATTGTCACGGCGCAGCACGCGGACTTCGACCCGGGCGCTCGGCATCATCCGCACGGCGTCCGTGCAGATCGCCTGGCTTGCGCCGACCACGCCCGCGCCGGGGCAGGGCTGCGGAACCGCTTTGCCAGAGAGACGCCCGAGCATTTGGAGCAGCGTCGCACCCGGCTTCACGCTGATGAGATCGCGTCGATAGCGACCAGCGATAGCGGCTGGACGCAGCTCCATAGCCAGTTTCAAAATCAACGTCAGCGAACGCCTACTTTCGAGGATTATGGAGCAAGCTGGGAGAGTGACCTTGAGTCAATCTCTACCGTTGTGCAACCATCCTGGAGACGATGCGCGGCGACCGGGGAGCCAGGCCGAAGCCGACTTCCTGGTCGCGATCCCGCGCGACGAGAGGTCAGCGGCGGACGGTCGCCGCACAGCGGTAGGAGGCGAGATGGCGCTCGATGCAGAAGCCTTCACAGCATTCGAACGAACGGCGCACGACAGCATCGCAGGCCGCTACGCAAAGGTCTTCACCCCGCTGACCTGCCTCGCACTGGCGCCGCTGCTCGATGCCACACGGGTTGCGGCGGGGCAGCGGCTGCTCGACGTGGGTACAGGACCCGGCGTGGCTGCCGCGGCAGCGCGTGCGCGAGGGGTAGCGGCCACCGGCGTGGACGTTTCTCCGGGCATGATCGCGCTCGCACGCCAGGAGCATCCCTGCATTGATTTCCAGGTGGCCGAGGCAACGGAACTGCCCTTTCCAGACGCCATGTTTGAAAGCGTGATTTGCAACTTCGCACTTAGCCACTTCCCGAAGCCAGACGCCGCGTTGGCCGAGTGCGTGCGTGTCCTGGTCCCAGGCGGCGTCCTGGCTTTCAGCTGGTGGGACCAGCCGGAGCGCCAACGAGTCCAGGGGCTGTTCCGTGAGGTGATTGCGGAATTGGCGCTGCCGCCAGGCCCAGGCGTGCCGCAGGGCCATGACACGCTTCGGTTGTTCAGATGCCGCAGCCTTCGCCGGGCTCCTGCGCGGTGCAGGGCTCGATGGGGTGGCGGTGGCACCGCACCGCACCGCTCACCTCATGCCGGATGCGGAGGCGCTGTGGCAGGCGGGCATGGGCGGCATGGTGGTCACCGCCAGCGCGGTGGCGGCCCAGGGTGCGGCCACTCAGGCCCAAGCGCGCGACTCCCTCGCTCGGCGAGCAGAGACCTACCGCAGCTCTCAGGGACTGGAAATACCCATCGCTTTCCTCATCGCCACCGGACGAAAGCTCTCACATCCAGGAACGCCCAGCTTTTAGTGTTGTCCCATGCCATTGGTCTTGCTACCCGGCTCATTCTATCTGACGCCGGACTTGGCGGTCCCTGAAGCCAAAGCACGCCGCATGCCGCACAAGGGCCGAACCGAAATGCCGGGGGCGCCTCTGCGTCCCCGAGCTGTTAGAACACCTGGCGGAACAGGAAATACAGCCCGCCCGCCAGCAACGCCGCCGCCGGCAGGGTCAGCACCCAGGCCATCGCGATGCTGCGCACCGTGCTCCATTGCAGGCCCGACCCGTTGGCCGCCATGGTGCCCGCGACGCCGCTCGACAGCACGTGCGTCGTCGAGACCGGCAGGCCGTACGCATCCGCGGCCCCGATCGTCGCCATGGCCACCAGTTCCGCCGCGGCGCCCTGCCCATAGGTCAGGTGCGTCTTGCCGATCCGCTCGCCTACCGTCACCACGATCCGCCTCCAACCGATCATCGTGCCAAGCCCCAGCGCCACCGCGACGCCCACCTTGACCCAAAGCGGGATGAACTTGGTGCCGGCGTCAAGCTCGCTTCGCCAGCTTCTCAGCGCGGCTTTCTCCTCGCTGCTGAACGCCACGCCCTGCTTCTCCATCTGGCGCACGGCCTCGGACGCCAGGAACATGTCGTTGCGGACGTTCTGCACCTGCTCCGCCGGGACGCGCTTGATCGCGCCGTAGCCCTGCACCTGCGCGCCCATGTCGTGCGCCAGGCTGGACATCGCGGCATACACGTCCGGCTTGTCGAAGCTCTTTTCCTGCACCGCCCGCGTCACCCGGTCACGCGCCTGGTCGGCCGGAACGGCCTGGTTCTGCGCGCGGGCGGTGAACACGCCCTCGACCCGCTCGGTCGCCTGCATGAAGGCGGGCGTGCTGCTTTCCGGCAGCGCCCGGTTCAGCGCATAGGCCGTGGGCGCCACGCCGATCAGGATCAGCATGATCAGGCCCATGCCCTTCTGCCCGTCGTTCGAGCCATGCGCGAACGACACGCCGGTGCAGGTCAGGATCAGCAGGCCGCGTATCCACGCCGGCGGCTTGCTGTTGCCGTCCGGCGCCTCATAGAGCTGCTTCGACTTCACCACCGCCTTCATCAGCAGCAGCAGAAGCGCTGCGCAGATAAAGCCCACGATGGGGCTGACGAGCAGCGCCTTGAACACGCCCCACACCTGCGACCAGTCCACGCCCGACACGCTCGTGTTGGTGCTGAGCAACTGATTGGCCAGGCCCACCCCGATGATCGAGCCGATCAGCGTATGGGAGGAACTCGCCGGCAGCCCGAGCGACCAGGTCCCCAGGTTCCAGAGGATGGCCGCGATCAGCAGCGCGAAGATCATCGCATACCCGGCGCTGCTGCCGACCTGGAGGATGAGTTCGACCGGCAGCAGGCTGACCACCGTGAAAGCAACGGCGCCCGACGAGGTGAGCACGCCGAGGAAGTTGAAGAACCCCGACCAGACCACCGCATACTGCGCCGGCAAGCTGTGCGTGTAGATGACGGTCGCGACCGCGTTGGCGGTGTCGTGGAAGCCGTTGACGAACTCGAACCCCAACGCGATCAGCAGGGCCAGGCCCAGCAGCACGATAGCGGTGGTGGCCAGCGGCGGCCCGCCCGCCGCCGAGATGTCATGCATCAAGCCCTGCACCACGAAGCCGATGCCGACGATCAGCAGCCCGATGACGATGATGGCGACCGAGCCGTGCGGCTTGGCGTCAAGGTTGGGGCCGCCGGGTTGGGCCGCCCCTGCGGACCGTCCCGCGGTGCCCATGGTGATGTCTGACATCGGCTTGGTCCCCTCGGTTTTGCGGGACCCTAGCCAACGAGCCAACCCATTCCACGACAGGTCCGTGACATTACGTCAAAGTTCAATCACGAACCTGGGAGGCGCTGCCCCGGCTGCGGGCCGGGGCGGCGCCGGGCGGATCAGTAGCGGTACAAATCGTGCTTGAACGGGCCGGAAACGGTCGCGCCGATGTACTCCGCCTGCTTCGGCGTCAGCTTGGTCAGCGCCGCGCCGACCTTTGCGAGGTGGAGCGCCGCGACCTTCTCATCGAGCTGCTTCGGCAGGGTATAGACCTGGTTCTGGTACTTGCCCGCCGGCGCCGTCCACAGCTCGATCTGCGCCAGCACCTGGTTGGTGAAGGAGGCGGACATCACGAAGCTCGGGTGCCCCGTGGCGTTGCCGAGGTTCACCAGACGCCCCTCGCTCAACACGATCAGCCGCTTGCCGTCAGGGAACACGACCTCGTCCACCTGCGGCTTCACGTTCTCCCACTTGAAGTTGCGCAGGCCCTCGATCTGGATCTCGCTGTCGAAGTGGCCGATGTTGCAGACGATGGCGCGGTTCTTCATGGCGCGCATGTGGTCCACCGTCAGCACGTCGATGTTGCCGGTCGCGGTCACGAAGATGTCGCCGCGCGGCGCCGCGTCCTCCATGGTCACGACCTCGTAGCCCTCCATCGCCGCCTGCAGCGCGCAGATCGGGTCAACCTCCGTCACCAGCACCCGGCAGCCGCCGTTCTTCAGGCTCGCCGCCGACCCCTTGCCCACGTCGCCGTAGCCGGCCACCACGGCGACCTTGCCGGCCATCATCACGTCCGTGCCCCGGCGGATCGCATCCACCAGGCTCTCCTTGCAGCCATACAGGTTGTCGAACTTCGACTTGGTGACGCTGTCGTTCACGTTGATCGCGGGCACCGTGAGCGTGCCGGCCTTCGCCATCTCCCACAGCCGGTGCACGCCGGTGGTGGTCTCCTCGCTCAGGCCCTTCACGGCGGCCATCATCTCGGGATGCTTCTCGTGCATCACCTTGGTCAGGTCGCCGCCGTCGTCCAGGATCATGTTCGGCGTCCAGCCGTCCGGGCCGCGGACCGTCGCCTCGATGCAGTCCCAGAACTCCTGCTCGTTCATGCCCTTCCAGGCGAACACCGGGGTGCCGGCCACGGCCACCGCCGCGGCGGCGTGGTCCTGGGTGGAGAAGATGTTGCAGGAAGACCAGCGCACGGTCGCGCCCAGCGCCGTCAGCGTCTCGATCAGCACCGCGGTCTGGATGGTCATGTGCAGGCTGCCGGCGATCCGCGCCCCAGCCAACGGCTTCGACGCGCCGTACTCGGCCCGCAGCGCCATGAGGCCGGGCATCTCGTCCTCGGCCATCAGGATCTCCTTGCGGCCCCATTCGGCGAGCGTGATGTCGCGGACCTTGTAGTCGTGGGGGATGTTCACGTCGGGCATGGATTGCGGCTCCTGATTTGCGCGGCGGTATATAAGGATATCTTTAACTGTGCAATGCGGGCCGGCGCAACCGGGGATCAGTGGACCGGCGGGGCGGCCATGCTATGGTGTGGGACCATGGTTGCAGTCGCGAAGGTCCCTGTGCGGATGACGGTCGATGAGTTCCTGGACTGGGACTCAGGCGACGGCCTGATGTGGCAACTTGTTGATGGCGAACCGCAGGCCATGGTGCCGGCCAAAATTACCCATGCGTCTTTACAAAGCGAGTTAGGCGGCTTGATCCGGAACCACTTTGTTGCAAAGGGCAGCCCGTGCTCAGTCCTGACAACGCCTGGCGTGATCCCGCATATGCGGGGCCGCTCCAACATGCGCGTCCCTGATCTGGCCGTAAGATGCAGTGAACCTCAGACGGAGGAGGAGCCTGCCCTCATCGATCCAGTGCTGCTCATCGAGATCCTGTCACCCAGCAACCAAACGGAAACCTGGTCCAACGTTTGGACCTACATCACTATCCCGAGCCTACGCGAAGTCCTCGTGCTATACAGCGTCAGCATTGGCGCTGAGATCTTGCGTCGCCGCCCAGACGGCACATGGCCGCAAGAACCGGAAACCATCCTGGACGGCGACCTGATCCTGGAAAGCATTGGCTTCCGGACGCCGCTCGCGGACATCTACCGCACCAGGCGCCTGCGGCGGCCACCCGGCGGGTAGCCGCCCTACCCGTCAGGTATTCATCGCGTCGAAGAAGTCCTGGTTGGTCTTGCTGTACTTCAGCTTGTCCAGCAGGAAGTCCATCGCGTCCGTCATGCCCATCGGGCCCAGGATGCGGCGTAGCACCCACATCTTCGACAGCGTGCCGCGCTCCACCAAGAGTTCCTCCTTGCGGGTGCCGGACTTGGTGATGTCGATGGCGGGGAAGGTGCGCTTGTCCGAGAGCTTGCGGTCCAGGATGATCTCGGAGTTGCCGGTGCCCTTGAACTCCTCGAAGATCACCTCGTCCATCCGGCTGCCAGTGTCGATCAGCGCGGTGGCGATGATGGTCAGGCTGCCGCCCTCCTCGATGTTGCGCGCGGCGCCGAAGAACCGCTTGGGCCGCTGCAGGGCGTTGGCGTCCACACCGCCGGTCAGCACCTTGCCGGAGGACGGCACCACCGTGTTGTAGGCGCGCGCCAGCCGGGTGATGCTGTCGAGCAGGACGACCACGTCGCGCTTGTGCTCGACCAGGCGCTTGGCCTTTTCCAGCACCATCTCGGTGACGGCGACGTGCCGGGTCGCCGGCTCGTCGAAGGTGCTGGCGACGACCTCGCCCTTCACGGTGCGGGACATGTCGGTGACTTCCTCCGGCCGCTCGTCGATCAGCAGCACGATGAGGAAGACCTCGGGGTGGTTGGCGGAGATCGCGGTGGCGATGTTCTGCAGCATCACCGTCTTGCCGGTGCGCGGCGGCGCCACGATCAGCGCGCGCTGGCCCATGCCGATGGGTGCGATCAGGTCGATGACCCGCGGCGTCATGTCCTTGCCCGGCCCCTTGGCGACAGACTGGAAGTTCTCGACCTCCATCTTCAGCTTGCGGTCGGGATACAGCGGCGTGAGGTTGTCAAAGTTGATGCGGTGGCGCACCGCGTCCGGCGGCTCGAAGTTGATCGTGTTGACCTTGAGCAGCGCGAAGTAGCGCTCCCCATCCCGCGGCGCGCGGATCTGCCCCTCCACCGTGTCCCCGGTGCGCAGCGCGAAGCGGCGGACTTGGTTCGGGCTGATGTAGATGTCGTCCGGGCCCGGCAGGAAGTTGGCCTGGGCGCTGCGCAGGTAGCCGAAGCCGTCCGGCAGGATCTCCAGCGTGCCTTCGCCGTAGATCGCCTGGTCGTTGTCGGCGAAGTTCTTGAGGATCGCCACCATCATGTCCTGCTTGCGCAATGACGACGCGTTCTCGACCTGGAGGGATTCGGCGAAGCTCAGAAGATCGGCCGGCGACTTGGCCTTGAGTTCGGCGAGGTGCATGAGGCTGCCTCAGTGTATGTAGATGTATGGGACGGGACATCGTGCCGGCCTGAGTCCGCGGGTGCGGTGCCAGGCGTTGTCCCAAGGTGTGGAAGAACCGGGCCAAAAGGCCGCAAGTTCGTGGTGCGGCAACGCCGGGCCAATCCTGCACCGCCGCTTCCAGTTGGCACCGGCAACTCACGGCGTCAAGCGATTTCAGCGCGGCGGGTCAGAAAGGCTTGACGATGACCATGACCACGGCGACGACCAGCAGCAGCGTCGGCACCTCGTTGGCATAGCGGAAATAGCGGTGCGGCTTCTGGTTGCGGTCTTCCAGGAAGTCCCGGCGCCACTTGCCCGCCGCCCCCTGGAAGCCGGTCATCAGGAACACGGCGGCGAACTTCACGTGCCACCAGTTGAACGGCGTCCACGCGACGATGCCAGGCGTCAGCACCAGCAGCAGCCCGAAGAACCAGGTGCTCAGCATCGCCGGCAGCATGATCTGCTTCAGCAGGCGGCGCTCCATGACCTTGAACCGCTCGCTCTCGACCGAGCCGCGCGCCATCCCGCAGTGATACACGAACAGCCGCGGCAGGTAGAACAGCCCGGCCATCCAGGCCACCACCGAGATGACATGCAGCGCCTTGGTCCAGGGATAGACATACGCCAGCGCGGCAATCGTCATGCGGCGGCGCGCATCGCGGCCCCGAACAGCGCCGGCAGCTCGGACAGCGCCCGGATCGGATGGGCGCCCGCCGCCCGCAGCGCCTCGCCGGGTCCGTGCGGGTCAAGCCCGATGCACGCCATCCCCGCGGCCGTTGCGGCGCGGATGCCGGGCAGACTATCCTCAACCACCATGCAGGCCTGCGGCGGGATGCCCTCAGCCGCCGCGGCGGCCAGGAACACGTCCGGCGCCGGCTTGCCGGCCGCCACGTCCCGCGCGCTGTGCACCCGGCCCGCGACGAGCGGCGCCAAGCCGGTACGGGCAAACTTCACCGCCATCTCCTGGTGCGAGGAGTTGGAAGCGACCCGGTAGGGCAGGCCGAGCGCAGTCGTCGCCCGCAGCACGTCGGCGGCGCCCGGCATCGCCTCCGTTTCCTCCGCCAAGGTCGCGATCAGCCGTCCGCGCACATGCTCCACCCAGCCGTCCGGAGCCAGGCGCCCGGTCTGCGCCGCGACCATCGGCGGCAGGTCGGACAGGCGCAGGCCGATGAAGCGCGCCATCGCCTCCTCCGCCGTCATGATCCAGCCCAGCAGGCTGACCTCCCGCGCCGTGACCCGCGCGGACGGGCCTTCACTGTCCACCAGCACCCCGTCGCAGTCGAAGATCACCAAACGCAAAGGGCTGGGGCGCAGCGGGCTGGGCGTCACGAGACGGCCGCCAGGGCCGGCACGGGCTTGGCCGCGCCGGCGCGGGCGTGCGGGCAGTCGCCGAACGGCTTGGGACAGGTGCGCCCGCCGACGAAGCTGCACAGGCCGGGGCCGCGTCCGAGCGTCATCCGCACCAACTCGGCCAGCGCCTCGATGAAACCGGGGTCGCTGTTCTGCGCCGGGCAGCGGAAGTAGCCTGGCACGCCTTCCTTCTCCGCCAGTTCCCGGTACTCGACGTCAAGCTCGACCAGCGTTTCCGAATGCTCGGACACGAAAGCGATGGGCACGACCAGCACGGCGGTCTTGTCATGCGCCGCCCGCTCGATCTCGACCTCCGTGCTCGGGTCGATCCACTTCTGCGGCGTGGCGCGGGACTGGAAGCAGACGGTGTGGTCGAGGCCCGGCATGGCAAGCTCGCGGACCACCGCGGCCACCGTGCGCTCCACCTGGAACTGGTAGGGATCGCCGGCCTTGACGATGCTCTCCGGCAGGCCGTGGGCGGAGAACAGGATGCGCAACGGGATCGCGGGATCAAGCGCCGCCCGGGCGTCCGCGTAGGCGCGGCGCACCATCGCCGCGGTCGCGCGGGCGTAGCCAGGGTCGGAATGGTAGCAGCACAGGGTGCTGACCGGCGTTACCAGCCCGGCCTGCGCCGCCGCGTCCCGCCAGGCCGACAGGCTGCTGCCCGTCGTCGTCGTGGAGTACTGCGGGTAGAGCGGCACCAGCACGACCTCGTCCGGCTCCCACGCCTTCACCTCGCGGGCGGCGGCCAGGCTGAACGGGTGCCAGTAGCGCATCGCCACGAAGCAGCGCACGTTCATGTCGGACAGCGCCCCCTCCAGCGCGCGGGCCTGCTGCTCCGTCAGCTCCAGCAACGGCGACTTGCCGCCCAGGATGGCGTAGTTGGCGCTGGCCGCCTTGACGCGGGCCTGCGCGATGATGCGGGCGAGCCAGGGGCGCACGAAGAACGGCACCCGCAGGATGGCCGGGTCCTTGAACAGGTTGACCAGGAACGGGCGGACCGAGGCGGGCTTGTCGGGCCCGCCGAGATTGAACAGCACGACGGCGATCTTGCGTTGGGGCATGGCTGCCAACTTGGCCAGTAAGCAGGCGCAGTCAAGCGGCCCGCACCTGCTTCACCAACGCGGCAACGTGCGCCGGCGGCGTCTGCGGCACGATGCCGTGGCCCAGGTTGAAGACATGCGGGCGGTCCCGCGCGCCGTCCAGCACGCCGCGAACCTCTGCCGCCATGGCCTCCCCGCCCGCCACCACCGAAAGCGGGTCGAGGTTGCCCTGCGTCGCGACGCCCGCCGGCACCAGCCCGGTCGCCACGGACAGCTCGGCCCCAGTGTCGAGCGCCACGGCGTCCACCCCGGTCCGCGCGGCGTAGGCGCCCACCAGAACGCCGGCCAGGCGCGGGAAGCCGATGACCGGCGTGCCGGGATGCCGGGCGCGCACGGCCTCCACGATGCGCCGGGTCGGCTCGATCACGTGCAGCGCGAACAGCCGGGGCGACAGCACGCCGGCCCAACTGTCGAACAGCATCACCGCGTCGGCGCCGGCGACGATCTGGCCGGACAGGTACTCGACGGTGGAGTCCACCAGCACGTCGATCAGGGAGGCGAACAGCGCCGGCTCCCCATGCGCCATGCCGCGGATGCGGGCGAACTCCTTGGAGCCGCCGCCCTCCACCATGTAGCAGGCCACGGTGAACGGGCTGCCGGCGAAGCCGATCAGCGCGGTGGCGTCGCCAAGTCCGGCCTTGGTGCGCTGCACCGTTTCCAGGATCGGCGCCACCGCCCCCATGACCCGGCCCGGATCGAGCGCCGCGACCTCTTGCGCATTCGTCAGCCGCGGCAGCACGGGGCCTTCGCCCTCCTTGAACGCCAGTCCGTGGCCGAGCGCCCAGGGCAGCATCAGGATGTCGCTGAACAGGATGGCGGCGTCGAAGCCGTAGCGGCGGATGGGCTGCAGCGTCACCTCGGCCGCGAGCGCCGGGCTGGTGCACAGGCTGATGAAGTCGCCGGCCTGGGCGCGAAGCTCCCGGTACTCGGGCAGGTAGCGCCCGGCCTGGCGCATCAGCCACATCGGCGGCGGCCAGACCGTCTCGCCGTTCAGGACACGCAGCAGCGGCTTGGTCATCGCGCTCTCTTACTCTTCAAAGAAGTAATTCTAAGATTCATGGGGAGGTTATATACCCTGTGAGTCCTGGGGTACCCCGTTATTCAAAACTTATCCCCACACATGCCCACAGGCCTGAACTCTGGCAAGTCCTTGTTTCTGCCCGCTGCCTCCCGGAGGCCCCATTCCCGTACGGGGCATGCCCGCGTACTATCCCCAGTACCCGACGTTTCACTTGTTATCCCCATCATTCCCGACGCCTCATGACGCCGCCGCCGAAAACCCGAGTTATCCCCGTTATCCCCACAATTCCCCCGCCCCTGCCCCCCACCCCGACCCCCTTGGCCCTGAGAACGGAACCGCCGCACAATGAACCTGCACCTGGTGTCCGACGCGACCGGGGAGACGCTGAACAGCATCGCCCGCGCGACCGTCTCGCAGTTCGAGCACGCCTCCATCGTCTACCACCGCTGGAGCCTGATCCGGACCCGCTTCCAACTGCACCGCGTGCTGGAAGGGATCGAGGCCGAGCCCGGCCCCGTGCTGTCCACCGTGATCGACAAGGCGCTGCGCAACGACCTGGAAACCACGTGCCTGCGGCTCGGCGTGTCGGTGCTAAACGTGCTGGAGCCCGTCTTGGGCATGCTGCAGGAGCATATCGGCACCCAGGCGCAGTCCCGGCCGGGGCGGCAATATGTGCTGGACGCCGACTACTTCCGCCGGATCGACGCGATGCACTACGTTCTGGCGCATGACGACGGCCAGGCGCAGGCGGGGATCGCCTCGGCCGACGTGGTGCTGGTCGGCGTGTCGCGCAGCAGCAAGACGCCGACCTCCTTCTACCTCGCCAACCGCGGGATCAAGGCGGCCAATGTGCCGCTGGTGCCGGGCACGCCGGATCCGCCGGGGCTGGAAACGCCGGTTTGCCCGGTGATCGGCCTGACGCTCGACTCGCCGGCATTGATCGAAATCCGGCGGCACCGCCTGAAGCTGATCGCCGCCGGCAACGAGACCGGCCGGGTGCGGCAGGACGCCAGCGACTATGTCGATGTGGAGGCGGTGCGCGGCGAGTTGCTGTGGGCGCGGCGCCTGTGCACCCGCCGCGGCTGGCCGGTGATCGACGTGACCCGGCGCTCCATCGAGGAAACCGCCGCGACCGTCCTCCAGCTCATGGACGCCTGGCACGAACGGCGGCGAAGGGAAGCGGCGTCCGCGTCCGCGCCCATCCCGCCCGTGCCGCTTCCGCCCACGCCATGATGCAGGCATCGGCGCCTCCTTTGGTCCTGGCCAGCCAATCCGCGGCCCGGGCGGCGTTGCTGGCGGCGGCCGGGCTGCGGTTCGAGGCGCGCCCGGCCCGGGTGGACGAGGCCGCGGTGAAGCAGGCCTGCCGGGCAGAGGGCGCGGACGCCGCGGAGACAGCGCTGACGCTGGCAGTGCTCAAGGCGCAGCGCATCCGCGATCCCCACGCCTTGGTGATCGGCGCCGACCAGGTCCTGGTCTGCGGCGACGCCTGGTTCGACAAGCCGGACGGCCTCGACGGCGCGCGGACGCAGCTTCGGGCGCTGCGCGGCCAGTCGCATCGCCTGGTGACGGCCGTCGTCTGCCTGCGCGACGGGCGGGAGGCGTGGCGCCACGTCGCCAAACCCCGCCTCCGCATGCGCGCGTTCAGCGATGCGTTCCTGGAGGAGTACCTGGCCGCCGAGGGCGACGCGATCCTGTCCTGCGTCGGCGCCTACCGCCTGGAGGGCTTGGGCGTTCACCTGTTCGAGGAGGTGCAGGGCGAGCATGCCGCGGTCCTCGGCCTGCCGCTGCTGCCGCTGCTCGGCTTCCTGCGCCAGCACGGCGTCCTCGTGAAATAGCAGCGGGGGGGGGGTAGCGTCCGGGTTTGCTGGGCCGGACCCTGTGCGATAGGGTTTGCCGGACGGTTTCAACAAAAACGGGGGGTGAGGGATGGCGGTGAGCAAGGTCTATCCGGACGCGGCGGCGGCGCTGGCCGGGGTGCTGCGGGACGGCATGGTGATCATGGCCGGCGGCTTCGGCCTGTGCGGCATCCCGCAGGCGCTGATCGAGGCGATCCGGGACAGCGGCGTGCGGGACCTGACCTGCGTCTCGAACAACGCAGGCGTCGACGACGCCGGGCTGGGCCTGCTGCTGCAAACCCGGCAAATCCGCAAGATGATCTCCTCCTACGTGGGCGAGAACGCGACCTTCGCCAAGCAGTACCTGGCCGGCGAGCTGGAGATCGAGTTCAACCCGCAGGGCACGCTGGCGGAGCGCATCCGCGCGGGCGGCGCCGGCATCCCCGCCTTCTACACCCGCACCGGCGTCGGCACCGCCATCGCGGAAGGCAAGGACGAGCGCGAGTTCGACGGCCACCGTTACATCATGGAACGCGGTCTGCACGCGGACCTCGCCCTGGTGCACGCTTGGCGCGGCGACACGGAGGGCAACCTGGTGTACCGGATGACCGCGCGGAACTTCAACCCGGTCATGGCGACCGCGGCCAAGATGGTGGTGGCGCAGGTCGAGGAGCTGGTGGAGCCGGGCGCGCTCGACGGCGACCATGTCGTGACGCCGGGCATCTTCGTGAAGCGCATCGTCCATGTGCCGGAGGGCACGAAGCGGATCGAGCAGCGCACGACGCGCAAGCGTGCGGAGGCCGCGCCCGCGGCCGCCGGCGCCGAATCGGCATAGGAGGCGACGATGCCCTGGACCCGAGACGAGATGGCGGCCCGCGCGGCGCGGGAGCTGCAAGACGGCATGTACGTGAACCTGGGCATCGGCATCCCGACCCTGGTCGCCAACCACATCCCCCCCGGCATCAGCATCCAGCTGCACAGCGAGAACGGCATGCTGGGCATCGGCCCGTTCCCGTTCGAGGGGGAGGAGGACGCCGACCTGATCAACGCCGGCAAGCAGACCGTGACGAGGCTTCCGACCACGAGCTTCTTCGACAGCGCGGCGTCCTTCGCGCTGGTGCGCGGCGGCCACATCGGCATCTCCATCCTGGGCGCGCTGCAGGTGGCGGAAAACGGGGATCTCGCGAACTGGATGATCCCCGGCAAGATGGTGAAGGGCATGGGCGGCGCCATGGACCTGGTGGCCGGCGTGCCGCGCGTCGTCGTGCTGATGGAGCACACCGCCGGCGGCAAGCCGAAGCTGCTGCGCTCTTGCAACTTGCCGCTGACCGGGGCGGGCGTGGTGAACCTGGTGGTGACGGAACTCGGCGTGTTCGACGTGGGGCGGCCCGGCCTGACGCTGGTCGATGTGGCGCCGGGCGTCACGGTGGAGGAGATCCGCGGCAAGACCGAGGCTGCGTTCGCCGTGCATCAGGACCTCAAGGCCGCGTAGCCTCTTGATGTCGGGCGCAGGCCGGTTTATTACCCGCGCCTTCCGCAGCCGGGCTTGTTCTGCCCGGCGCCGGCGGGGCTGTAGCTCAGTTGGGAGAGCGCCTGAATGGCATTCAGGAGGTCAGCGGTTCGATCCCGCTCAGCTCCACCATCGCTGATGGCCCGCCCATGCAGTTCCCGCCACCGCGGCGCCCCACGGCCCGGGGCGCAACGCAATCCCGGGCTGCCCCGCCACCGCAACGGCCGCCGCCCACCGACCTCGATCCCGTGCCGTTTCCAGGCGGCGCCGAAGCGGCGCTGGAATTTGCCGCGTTTGAGAAGGGGCTGCTTGAGCGCGGCAGCGGCAATGGCGGCATCGCCCGGAGCCGGGAGCCGCCGCCCATCGCGCGGCGCACTCCGCTCAGCGAGCCGAACCGGCACTCGACCCGTTGGATGCTTGCCGGGGCAGGCGTGGCCGCCGCCGCCCTTCTTCTCCTGCTGCTGAGTTCAGGCCTGCTGACGGCCGGTTTCGCCGCGGTGCTGCGGGCCATACCGCGGCCTTGACGCGTATCTGACGCAACCCCGTCGTATCCTGAACGTTGTTGCGCAAACCCGGGGATCGCCGCCATGACCGACACGCCAAGCATCAAGCCCTACAAGGGTCCGGCGGGGGGTTGGGGGTCCGTGCGCTCGCTTGGTGCGATCCTCGCCAAGGAGGGCGTCCCGGTCAGCGGCGCCCTGGTGCTGACGCAGCAGAATAAGCCCAAGGGCTTCACCTGCGTGAGCTGCGCCTGGATCAAGCCGGCCGAGCCGCACGTGTTCGAGTATTGCGAGAACGGCGCCAAGGCCACCGCGTGGGAGATCACCACCAAGCGGGTTGGCCCCGACTTCTTCGCCAAGCACACCGTCACCGAGCTGGAAGCCTGGTCCGACCATGACCTGGAGGCCATCGGCCGACTGACCCATCCGATGCGCTACGACGCCGCGAGCGACACCTATGTCGAGGTCGGCTGGCAGGAAGCGTTCGACGACATCGGCCAACGGCTGCGCGCCATGGACCCCAAGAAGGTCGTGCTCTACGCGTCCGGTCGCGCGTCGCTTGAGTCGTCCTACATGTATGGCCTGTTCGCGCGCATGCTGGGCACCAACAACCTGCCGGACAGTTCCAACATGTGCCACGAGCCCACCTCAGTGGCGCTGCCGCAGAGCATCGGCGCGCCCAAGGGCACGGTGACGCTGGAGGACTTCGACAACGCCGACCTGCTGATCTTCGCCGGGCAGAACCCCGGCACCAACAGCCCGCGCATGCTGAACGAGCTGCAAAAGGCGCACAAGCGCGGCGCGCCGATCATCACCTTCAACCCGCTGCGCGAGCGGGCGCTGGAGCGGTTCCGCAGCCCGCAGCACCTCAAAGAGATGGTGACCTCGACCGACACGCCGATCAGCAGCCAGTACCATCAGGTCCGCATCGGCGGCGACGTGGCGGCGCTCACCGGGGTGTGCAAGCACGTCCTGGCGCTGGACGACGCGGCGCAGGCGGCGGGCGGGCCGCGCGTTCTCGACACGGCGTTCATCGCCGAGCACACCCATGGCTTCGACGCGTTCGCCGACGCCGTGCGCGCCCATCCCTGGGAAGCCCTGGAGCACCAGTCGGGCCTGAGCCGGGGCGCCATGGAGGCGGTGGCGACCGTCTACGCCCGCAGCAGCGCCGTGATCGGCATCTACGGCATGGGCCTGACGCAGCACCGCACCGGCGTCGAGAACGTTCAGATGTTCGTGAACCTGCTGCTGCTGCGCGGCAACATCGGCAAGCTCGGCGCGGGCATCTGCCCGGTGCGCGGACATAGCAACGTGCAGGGCCAGCGCACCGTGGGCATCACGGAGAAGCCCGAGCTGGCGCCGCTCGACAAGCTGCAGGAGCTGTACGGCTTCGAGCCGCCGCGGGAGAAGGGCACGGACACGGTGGGCGCCTGCAAGCAGGTGCTGAAGGACGAGGTGACGGCCTTTGTCGAGCTGGGCGGCAACTTCATCCGCGCCGTGCCGGAGACCGTGGCCATGGAGCGGCATTGGCGCGACATCCCGCTGACTGTGATGATCTCGACCAAGCTGAACCGCAACCATGTGATCCATGGCAAGGCCGCCTACATCCTACCCTGCCGCGGCCGCATCGAGATCGACGTGCAGGCGACCGGCCCGCAGATCGTGACGACGGAGGACACCAGCGCCTGCGTGCAAAGCTCCCGCGGCATGCGGGACCCAGCCAGCGAGCACCTGATGAGCGAGCCGGCCATCGTCGCCGGCATCGCGCAGGCGGCGCTGTCCCCGAACCCGGCGGTGCCCTGGGCGCGGTGGGCGGACGACTACAGCCTGGTGCGCGACGCCATCGAGCGGACCTACCCGCAACTGTTCGGCGATTTCAACACCCGCATGGAGAAGCCCGGCGGCTTCCACCTGCCGATCACCGCGAGGCAGCGGGACTGGCACACGCCGACCGGACGCGCCAACTTCATCGTGCCGCGCAGCCTCAACGAGGACATCGCGGTTCCCGACGACGCGCGCGACGTGCTGCAGCTCATGACGGTCCGCAGCAACGACCAGTTTAACACCACGATCTACGGCTACCACGACCGGTTCCGCGGCGTGCGCGGCACCCGGATGACGCTGTTCATGCACGTGAACGACATCGGGCGGCTGTCCCTGGCCGAGGGCGACATCGTGGAGCTGACGGCCGCGGTCGACGACGGCGTGGTGCGCCGGGTCGGCGGGTTCATCGTGACGCCCTACGACATCCCGGAAGGCTGCATGAGCGCCTACTACCCCGAGGCCAACCCGCTGATCCCCGTCTGGCACCATGCGGAGGGCGCGGACACCCCGGCCGCCAAGTCGATCCCCGTCACCCTGGAGAAGCAGGACCTGCCGCCCCAGCACCTCGCGGCGGACTGAAACCCACCCTCAGCTTGACTTTGGCCATTTCCGGTCATGCGTTGGTCCAGAAGTGCGGCTCTGAGGCGATGTGGTCGAGGGCTGCGTCGAGGGGCATGGTCGCGATGCCGAACGGCCCTGAGGCGCCCCAGCGC
>JAABUQ010004933.1_pt1 | contig 22028 bp, 19 predicted proteins | sample 5560001 | NCBI WGS metagenome assembly JAABUQ01 (sample SAMN10711888, study PRJNA513371) | rock metagenome | isolation source: Antarctica rocks | place: Antarctica: Victoria Land, Finger Mt nord | collected 2015-12-18 | reverse complement strand
GGGGGTGGTGACGCTGGGCGATGTCGCCAGCGTGGTCGAGGCACCGGCACCCGCGGTCGGCGGCGGCGCCGTCGAAGGCCGGCCGGGCGTGGTGCTCGACATCTCCGCGCAGTACGGCGCCGATACCGTCGCGACGACCCGGGCGGTCGAGGCGGTGCTGCGCGAGATGCGCCCGCAGCTGCGCGGGCAGGGCATCGATCTGCATGCGGGCCTGTTCCGCCCGGCCAACTTCATCGACGCGGCGATCGGCAACCTGCGCGGCTCGCTGCTGCTGGGCGGCGCGCTGGTGGTCGCGGTGCTGTTGCTGTTCCTGTTCGACCTGCGCATCGCCGCGATCGCCTGCACCGCGATCCCGCTCTCGCTGCTGGCCGCGACGCTGGTGCTGCAGCGCCTCGGCGTCACCCTCAACACCATGACGCTGGGCGGCCTCGCGATCGCCATCGGCGAGGTGGTGGACGACGCCGTCATCGGCGTCGAGAACGTCGCCCGACGCCTGCGCGAGCGCTCCTCCTCACCCTACGCCCGGGTCATCCTCGAGGCCTGCATCGAAGTGCGCGGCGCGGTCGTCTACGCGACCTTCGCCGTGATCCTGGTTTTCCTGCCGGTGCTGGCCCTGAGCGGGATCGCCGGACGGCTGTTCGCGCCACTCGGCCTGGCCTACATCCTCGCCGTCCTCGCCTCGCTGCTGGTGGCGCTCACCGTCGTCCCCGCCCTCGGCATGGCGCTGCTCGCCGGGCGCGAGCCACGCGCGCCGCCCTTCCTCCTGGTCTGGCTGCGCGGGCACTACGCGCGGCTGCTGCAGCGCATCGCGCGCCGCCCCGGGGTCGTGATGACCGCCGCGGCCGCCTTCACCATCGCAAGCTGCGCCGCGCTGCCGCTGTTCGGCGGCGGCTTCATCCCGGAGCTGCGGGAGGGCCACTTCATCGTCCACATGGTGGCGGTGCCGGGCACCTCCATCGACCAGTCGCTGCGCATCGGCGCCCGCGTGACGAGCGCCCTGCAGCGACTGCCGCAGGTACGCTCGGTGGCGCAGCGCGTGGGCCGCGCCGCACTCGCCAACGACACCTACGGACCACACTACAGCGAGTTCGAGGTGGAGCTGAGACCGCTCGGCGGCGACGCGGCCGAGCAGGCGCAGGCCGCCCTGCGCGGCGCCCTTTCGGGCATCGTCGGGGTCAGCTTCACCGTCAACAGCTTCCTGACCGAACGGGTCGAGGAGACGCTGTCGGGCAACACCGCGCCGCTGGCGATCGATATCGCCGGCGACGACCTCGACGCCCTGGACGGCAAGGCGCAGGAGATCGCGCGCCTGCTGGCACGGGTCCCCGGCGCCAGCGAGATACGCGTGCAGTCGCCGCCCGGGATGCCGCAGCTCAGCATACGCCTGCGCCAGCCCGACCTGCAGCGCTGGGGCCTCGACGCCGTGGCGGTGCTCGATCTCGTCCACGCCGCCTACCAGGGCGACGTCGTCGGACAGACCTACGAGGGCGCCGCCGCCTTCGACGTCATCACCCTGCTCGACCCGGCGAGCCGCGTCGTCACCGCCATCGGCGGGCTGCCACTGCGCACGCCGCAGGGCGCCTACGTCATGCTGAGGCAGGTCGCCGACATCTACGAGGGCACCAGCCGCTACCAGGTCAGGCATCTCGGCGGGCAGCGTGTGCAGACGGTGACCGCCAACGTCACCGGCCGCGCGCTGACCGGGTTCGTACGCGACGCCAAGGCGGCCGTCGCTCGCGTGCGGCTCCCGTTCGGCACCAGCATCGCGTTCACCGGCACGGCCGAGGCGCGATCGCAGTCGCAACACGACCTGGTCCTGAACGGGCTGCTCGCCGGCGTGGGCATCGTGCTGCTGGTCTCGGTGGTCGCGCGCGGCTGGCGCAACCTGGTGCTGGTGCTGGTCAACCTGCCGTTCGCCCTGGCCGGCGGCGTGCTCGCGGTGTTCGCCACCGGCGGCATCGTCTCGCTCGGCTCGATGGTCGGCTTCGTGACGCTGTTCGGAATCACGCTCCGCAACTCGATCATGATGGTGTCGCACTACCGCCACCTGGTGGAGGTCGACGGCCTACGCTGGGGACCGCAGGCCGCGGTCGCGGGTGCGACCGACCGGCTGGTGCCGATCCTGATGACGTCCCTGGTCACCGCCCTCGGCCTGCTGCCGCTCGCGATCGGCATGGGCGATCCCGGCCGGGAAGTCGAGGGGCCGATGGCGGTGGTGATCCTGGGCGGCCTGCTCACCTCGATGACGCTGAACCTGCTCGTGCTGCCGACGTTGGCGCTCCGCTTCGGCCGCTTCGAACCGGCGTCGGACGAGTTCGCCGTGAGGCTGGCTTAGCACCAAGGCAATGGGCTTTGCCCCTTGAACCCTATCAAAGGCGGAGCCTTTGAGATCCGATTCTTTTAAGAACGGGGTCCGGTGGGTCGAGGGCGACGCCCTTTCTTCAGCATCCGGAGGAGATGACGATGGTGGCAGGCAGCAGGGTCGCCTGGGTGACGGGGGCCGGAAGCGGTATCGGCGAGGCGGGCGCGCGGACACTCGCGTCGCAGGGCCACGCGGTCGTCCTGACGGGGCGGCGGGACGAGGCGCTGGAGCGCGTCGCGTCCGACATCAGGATGGCGGGCGGCACCGCGCACGTGCAGGCGGGCGACGTCACGCGTATCGTCGACGTGCAGAGGATCGCGCGCTGGATCGTGGACACGCTCGGGCGGATCGACGTCCTGGTCAACAACGCCGGCTCGAACATACCCGCGCGGTCCTGGTCGGCACTCACGCCGGAGGGCGTGGACCAGGTGATCGGCACCAACCTGTCGTCCGCGTTCTACTGCGTGACCGCCGTGCTGCCGATCATGCGGGCACAGAAAGATGGATTGCTGATCCACACGGCGAGCTGGGCCGGGCGTCATCCCGCGACGGTGTCCGGTCCGGCCTATTCGGCGGCGAAGCACGGGATGATCGTGATGAGCCACCTGCTGAACGCGGAGGAGTGCGTGAACGGCATCAGGTCGTGCGCCATCTGCCCCGCCGAGGTGGCGACGCCGATCCTCGACCAGCGGCCCAGGAAGGCGTCGGCGGAGGAGCGCGCACGCATGCTGCAGCCGTCGGACCTCGGCGACCTGATCGGTTACGTCGCCTCCCTGCCGCCGCACGTGTGCCTCAACGAGGTGGTCGTCTCCCCCACCTGGAACCGGATGTTCCCGGTCGTCACGGAGGCCGAGCAGGGACACGAGGGCATGTAGGACAGCGAGGTCGTCATAGCAGGCTCTTGTCGAGCAGCATGTGCACGCCCTTGTTGCCGTCGACGAGCTGGGTCACGCGCAGGTTCCCGGCCAGCGAGCACAGCATGTAGGCCTGGTTGCGCGAGAGGTTCGTGCGCAGGCAGACATGCTTGACCATCTCCCGCACGGCCTGCTTGGCGGCGTCGTCGAGGTCCTCGTCCAGTCCGATCGACATCAGCTGGGTCGCGTTCTCCGCGAACGGGAAGTCCAGGGGCATGTCCTTGCGCACGGTCAGGCGGAACGTCCCGGAGAGCCCGATCTCCAGCGCCGTGATGCAGACCTCGCCGTCGCCCTGCATGCCGTGGCCGTCGCCGGCCATGAACAGCGCACCCTGGTTGAAGACGGGGAGGTACAGCGTGGTGCCCGCCTTCAGCTCCTTGTTGTCCATGTTGCCGCCGAACGCACGCGGCACCGGCGAGCCGCAGCGCCCCCACGCCCTGGGCGGCGCCACGCCGATGATGCCGAAGAACGGCTCGATCGGCAGCTCGGTGCCCCAGGGCAGCGTCGCGACGCCGCGCGCATGGTCGACCGTGGGATGGAAGGTCTCGTAGTCGGTGAACTCGTCCGGCAGCGTGCCGAGCAGCGGCATGATCGCCACGAACCCCCAGTCCATGCGTACCTTGGCGTCCAGTATGTCCACCTGCAGCGTGTCGCCGGGCTCGGCGCCGCGCACGTGCACCGGGCCGGTGATGAAATGCGACCCCGGCCCCGGCGGCAGCGCATCGAGGGCCGCCTTGTAGTCGGCCGGTATCGGCAGGCCGGCCGGCAGCGTGTCCCGGCCGCCGGCGGGAAACGAGTGCAGCAGGACGGTGTCCCCGGAATCCACCACCAGCACCGGCGGCGTGGTCGCGTCCAGGTAGCCCAGCACCATGTTGTCAGGCGTCGCCGGGATCTCGTGATGGGCCATCTGTTGCTCCTCGATTGGGATGTTGGTGGCGTTGATGAAGCGGGCGGGGCGGATCTAAATCGAGAGGAAGCGGCTGACGCCGTCGCGGTCCATGTCCGACCCGGCGCCTGACGCCACCACGGCGCCGCGGCTGAGCACGACGTAGCGGTCTGCCAGCGAACGGGCGAAGTCGTAGTACTGCTCGACCAGCAGGATCGATATATGCCCCTTCAGGCCGGCGATCACCGCCTCGATGGACTTCACGATGGAGGGCTGTATCCCCTCGGTCGGCTCGTCGAGCAGCAGCAGGCGCGGCCTGCCCATCAGCGCGCGGCCGATCGCGAGCTGCTGCTGCTGTCCGCCGGACAGGTCGCCGCCGCGACGCCGCCACATCGTGCGCAGCACCGGGAACAGCGTGCACACCTCGTCCAGCACCGCCGGATCGCGCACGCGCTGCGCCTTCATGCTGACGGCGAGGTTCTCGCCCACGGTCAGGTTGGCGAAGATCTCGCGCCCCTGCGGGACGAAGCCAATGCCGGCACGCGCGCGCCGGAACGAGGGCCAGCCGCCGATCTCCTCGCCGTGCAAGGCCATCTGCCCGGCGCTGGGACGCAGCAGCCCGGCCAGGCAGCGCAGCAGCGTGGTCTTGCCGGCGCCGTTGCGTCCCAGCAGCGCCACGCACTGCCCCTGCTCGATCGCCAGCGACACGCCGCGCAGGCTCTGCGCGCTGCCGTAATGATGGTCCAGCCCGTCGATGTGCAGGTGTGCGCTCATCGTCCGATATACACCTCGATCACGCGCGCATCGGCCCGTGCCGCGGCCATGCTGCCCTCGAACAGCGTGCGTCCCTCGTGCAGCACCGTCACCGTGTCGGCCACGCGCTCGACGAAATCCATGTCGTGCTCCACAACCACGATGGCGCGATCCGGGCCGCGCAGCGATGCCACCAGCGACGCCGTCTGCGCCGTCTCCTCGTCGCTCATCCCGGCGACGGGTTCGTCCAGCAGCAGCACCTTCGGCTCCTGCACCAGCACCATGCCGATCTCCAGCCATTGCTTCTGCCCGTGCGACAGCACGCCGGCCAGGGCATCGCGACGGTCCGCCAGCCCGATCGTGGCCAGGATGCGGTCGATCGGCCCGGCCTTGCCGGCGCGCGGCGCCAGCACGCCGCGCAGCAGCGAGCCACGCCGCCGCAGCGCCAGGTCCAGGTTGTCGCTCACGCTCAGCGCCTCGAACACGCTCGGCCGCTGGAACTTGCGGCCGATGCCGGCGAGGCTGCGCGCCACCTCCGACATCCGGCTGAGGTCGATCACGCCGTCCAGCCGCACGCTGCCGCGTCGCGTGCGCGACTTTCCGGTCAGCGCGTCCAGCAGGGTGGTCTTGCCTGCGCCGTTCGGCCCGATCAGGCCGTGCACGCTGCCGTAGCGTGCCTCGAAGGTCAGGTGCTCCAGGGCGACGAAGCTGCCGAACGCCACGGTCAGGTCGGACACCGCGATCGCGGGCGGGATCATGGGCGGCGGCCCGGCACCAGGCCGGTCATCCACTGCCGGGAGCGGCGCAGGTCGAGCAGCCCGTTCGGCAGCCCCAGCACCACCAGCAGGACCAGCAGGCTGAGGATGAACGGCCACAGCAGCGGCGCCGAGGCGGCGAGGCCACTGCGCAGCAGGCTGATCAGCGTCGCCCCGAGGATGGCGCCGCACAGCCCGCCGCGGCCGCCCACCGCCACCCAGACCGCCACCTCCAGCGACAGCGCGGGGTCGAGCAGGGACGGGTTGATGATGCCGACCTGCGGCACGTAGAGCGCGCCCGCCACCGACGCGACCGTGGCGGAGAGGCACCAGGCAATGAGCTTCAGCCACAGCGTCTCGTAGCCGAGGAAGCGAAGCCGCGCCTCGTCGTCGCGTATCGCCGTCAGCAGCCGTCCGAAGCGTGTCGCGAGCAGGACCCGGCCGCCGACTAGGCAGCCCAGCACGCAGCCGGCGGCGAGGCTGGCCAGCAGCACGACCGATGCGCGGCCCCCCGCCGCCAGCCCGGCGATCTCGTGGAAGCCGGTCATGCCGTTATTGCCGCCGAAGCCGGTATCGTTGCGGAACATCAGCAGCATCGCGGTGTAGGTCAGCGCCTGGGTGATGATCGAGAAGTAGACGCCGTTGACGTGCGAACGGAACGAGACGTAGCCGATCGCGAACGCCACCGCCGCCGGCACGAGCACGATGGCGGCGACGGTCAGCAGCGACCCGTCCGCGAAGCCCCACCAGGACGGGAAGCCGCCCTGGCCCATGAACTGCAGGAAGTCCGGCAGCACCCGGGTGGTCGCGTACGCGGTGCGCAGCAGGTGCATCGCCGCGATATAGCCGCCGATCGCGAAGAACAAGCCGTGCCCGAGGCTGAGCACGCCCACGCTGCCCCACATCAGGTCGACCGCCATCGCCAGCAGCGCGAAGCACATCACCTGGCCGGCCAGGTTGACCAGGTAGATCGGCAGCGCGACGCCCCCGACCAGGCCGAGCCCGAGCACCGGCAGCGCCAGCACGAGCAGCGCGAGCAGCGCGACGAAAACCCGCGACAGGCGGTCGAAGCCGGCCATCATCGACGCCCCTTCGGCGCCACCAGCCCCTCGGGACGCCACTGGATAAGCAGCACGATCAGCAGCAGCACGATGACCTTGGCCGCGACGGCGCCGTAGAACGGCTCGATGCCGACATCGACCAGGCCGATGCCGAGTGCCGCCAGCGCGGTGCCGAACAGGCTGCCGACCCCGCCCAGCACCACGACCATGAAGCTGTCGATGATGAAGCCGGTGCCCATGGTCGGGTTGACGTTGTAGATCGGCGACAGCGCCAGGCCGCCCAGCCCGGCCAGTCCGCCGCCGAGGGCGAACGCGGCGACGTCGACGCGCCGGGTGGACACGCCGATGCAGCCGGCCATGTCGCGGTTCTGCGTGACCGTGCGTATGAACAGGCCCAGGTCGGTCAGGCGAAGCAGCGCCAGCGTGCCGCCGAACGCCGCCACGGCGAAGCAGATCGCGCCCAGATGGTTCCAGGTGACCAGGAAATCGCCCACCAGGCGCACGCCGCCGGTGAGGTAGCGCGGCGTCATGAAGTGCAGGTTCTGCGTCCCGAAGCCGACCCGCACCAGGTTGACCAGCAGCAGGCTGATGGCCCAGGTGGCGAGCAGCGTCATCAACGGCCGGCGATACAGGTGACGGACCACCAGGAGCTCGATCAGCACGCCGACCAGCGCCGTGACCGCGAACACCACCGGCACCGCGACCACCGGGTAGAACTCGACCCAGGCCGGCGCGTACGCCCGCAACGCCTGCTGCACGCAAAACGTCGCGTAGGCGCCGATCATGATCAGCTCGCCCTGGGCGAGGTTGATCACGCCCATCAGCCCGAAGATGATCGCGAGCCCTGCCGAGGCGAGGAACAGCACGCTGCCCACGCTCAGCCCGTTATAGAGCAGCGAGAGCGCATCGCCCGCCCCCACCCACCAGCGCGCACGCGACAGCGCCGCGCTCACCGCCGCCGCCACGCGCGGGTCCGCGACGTAGGCTGGGTCCGCCCGCAGCGCCGCCAGCTCGCTGACGACGCGCGAGGTGGGGCCCCGGCCGAGTGCCTGGATCGCGGCCAGGCGCTGGCCGGCATCGGCGGAGTGCAACCCGGCCGCGACGAGCAGGCCCTGCAGGGCGACGATCACCTGCTTGTCCCGCTCGGTCTTCAGCGCCGACCCGACCAGTGCGGGCGGCAACCCATCCTCGCGACGCTCCAGGACCTGTACGGCGGCGAGCCGTTCGGCAGCGCCGGGCTCGACGAACAGGGCAAGCGCCGCCGCCAGCTGCTCGAGCAGGGCGCGGCTGCGCAGGCTCGGCAGCGGCGCGCGCAGCCCCGCCGGCATGTCGGCCGGCGCCAGGGTCGCGGCATCTACCGCGCGGTCCGGGTCGGCCAGGAAGACGTGGCCGTCCTCGGCGCAGCGCAGCCGGCGGGCGACGAAGCCCTGCACGATCCGCAGCGACCACGCACGCGCCGACGCACTCGCATCCGGCACCTGCTGCAGCATGCGGCGCGCGGCTTCGGGCACGTCGTGCCCACCCTGGCTGCACAGCCCGGCCAGCAGCCCGACGCGCTCGCCGCCCGCCTGCTGCGCCCGTGCCGGCTGGAGCTGCATCGGCAGCAGCAGGGCCAAGCCAGCCAGGCACGCCCTCACGATCACCCGCAACGGAGTGGCATCCGCAACGATCGCGGCCGTCAGCTCGGACTGAACGGGACGGGCTTCGGGGTAGCCTTGGACTGCCAGAGCACGTCGAAGCCCTGCTTCTCGTTGACCGAGCCGAGGAACACGCCGCGGCTGACATAGTTGTTCTCGGCGGTCATGCTCAGCGTGTAGCCGGAAGGGTCGTCGAAGGTCAGCCCGCCGAACGCGCGACGCACCTGCTGCACGTCGAACGAGCCGGCCTTCTTCGCCGCCAAGGCCCATAGATGCACGCCGTCGTAGGTGGAGACCATCGGATCGATCGCCACGTCCGGCCGGTAGGGCGCGCCGGTCTTCTTCACGTAGGCGGCCCAGTCGGCGAGGAACTTCTGGTTGCGCGGCCCGGGCGCGTTCTGCAGGTAGGCCCAGCAGTTCAGGCTGCCGACCAGGCCGGCGGTATTAAGGCCTTCAAGGTCCGCCTCGACCATGTCCAGCCCGAGCACCGGGATGTCGGTCGGCTTCAGTCCCTGGTTGGTGTACTCGCGCAGGAAGTCCGGGATCGAGCTGCCGACCACGGTGAGCACGATGATCGGCTGGCCGCCGCCGGCGCTGGCGAAGCTGCGCATCTCGCTCACCAGGTTCTGGAAGTTGCTGAACCCGAACGGGACATACTCCTCCTTCCAGGCGGTGGCAGGGATGCCCTTGCTGGTCCAGTACGCCTTGAGGATCTTGTTGATGGTGCGCGGCCACACGTAGTCGCTGCCGAGCATGAAGAAGCGCTTGGCGCCGCCGCCTTCCGCACCCATCAGGTAGTCCACCGCCGGCAGCACGGAGCTGGAGGGCGGCGAGTTGAGATAGACGACGTTCTTGGAGTTCTCCTCGCCCTCGAAGTGCAGCGGGTAGAACAGCAGGCCGTCATTCTGCTCCACCACCGGCAGCACCGACTTGCGCGACACCGACGTCCAGCATCCGAACAGGGCGGCGACCTTCTGCTCCTGCAGCAGCTGGCGGCCCATCTGGGCGTAGGTCGGCCAATCCGACGCGGGGTTGGTGGTGACGATCTCCACCTGCCGGCCGAGCACGCCGCCGGCGGCGTTGAGCTCCGCCGCGGCCATGCCGGCGACGTAGTTCATGCGCCCCTCCAGGTTGGCCATCGTGCCTGACGACGAGAACAGGCAGCCGAGCTTGACGGTGTCGGCGGCCCATGCCGGACGGATGATCGCCGGCATGGCCAGTGCGCCGCCCGTGGCTAGGACGGTGCGCCGGGTCAGTGAAGGCATGCGTGTTCCTTTCCGGAGCGACGGCCTGGTCAGGCTGTCGTTCGAGGTGTTGAGGTCGCGAGACGCCCTGCAAGGACCATGCCGGCAAGGACCATGCCGAAATGACGGCCGGCTCAGCCTGGCCATGACAGCGCCCTTGCCTGCTAGAGCCGAGCGGTGATCCTGTCGGCGACGCGCAGCGCGTTGGCGACGATGGTCAGCGTCGGGTTCACCGCGCCGATCGAGGGAAAGAAGCTTGCGTCGGTGACGTAGAGGTTGTCCAGCTCGTGCGCCTTGCAGTCGACATCGAGCACCGATGTCGCCGGATCGGTACCGAAGCGCAGCGTGCCGGCCTGGTGCGCGGTGCCGCCGATCGGCGTCTCCTTGCCGAGATGGAGCTTGCGCTCGAACAAATGCGGATGGATGTCGAGATCGTCGCAGAGCAGTTCGAGCTTGTGCTTGAGCCGCTTATGGCCCTGCATGTTGGTCTCCTCGAGGTCGAGGAACACGCGGCCGTCCCTGTAGTGGATGCGGTTCTGCGGAAGCGGGATATCCTCCGAGGTCAGCCAGAAATCGATCGAATGCCTGGCCAGGTAGTCGAACGGCATCTCGGGCAGCCAGTGCAGGAACTTCGGCAGCCCCTCTCCATGTACCTGCACGCCGTCGGACTTGCCGACCATCTGTATGTGGCCGAGCGGATAGTTCCAGTCGTCGGCGCCGAAATAGAAGTCGTTCAGTCCGAGCGTCTTCTGGAACTTGGTCGGGTTCGGCGTCTTCGAGACCGCCATCACGGTGGAGTTGTTGTGACGCATGTAGTTGCGCCCGACCTGGTCGGAGCCGTTCGCCAACCCGTTCGGATGCGCATCGTTCGCCGAGCGCAGCATCAGTAGCGCCGACGACAGCGCGCCGCACGCGACCACGACGATATCGGCGGAAAGCGTGATGCGCTCGCCCGCGTCGGTCAGCACCATCACGCCGGTCACCGCATGACCGCCCGGGTCCGTGATCAGCTTCTCGACGTAGCTGCGCGTCATCAGCGTCAGGTTGTCGTGATCGCGCAGCGCCGGATCGACGGTCATGATCTGGGCGTCGGCCTTGCCGTTGGTGGCGCAGGGGTAGCCGTCGAAGGCGTCGCAGCGCACGCACGGGGAATGCGGCAGCGGCACGCCGTGGCACTCCTCGAGCAGCACGCCGACCGGCAGGTGGAACGGGTGGTGGCCGATGCGCTTGAGCCCGTCGAACAGCTCCTGTATGCGCGGTTCGTGGCTGACCGGCGGATGCGCGTACGGCTTCGTGCTCGGCGGCTCGGTCGGGTCCTCGCCGCGCAGCCCGTGCACCGCGAACAGCTCCTCGGCGGTCTGGTAATAGGGCTCGAAGATGTCGTAGCCGACCGGCCAGGCAGGGGCGACGCCGTCGGGATGCTGCACGGCGCCGAAATCCCGCTCACGCAGCCGGAACAGCACCGATCCGTAGAACTTGCTGTTGCCGCCGACGAAGTAATGCAGTCCAGGATGGAAGCTCTCGCCCTTGGAGCTGTACCAGGTCTCCTTGGCCTGGTAGTGCGCGTCGACGAACACGGTCTTGCTGTCCCAGTTCTCCCGCCCACGCCGCAGGTAGTCGCCGCGCTCGATCAGCAGGATGCGCTTGCCGGTCCGGGCCAGCTTCCAGGCCATCGATCCGCCGCCGGGACCGGACCCGATGATGATCACGTCGTAATGCTCGCTGCCCATCGCATCCTCGAAGCTCGTCACGGCCAGGGTCTGTCCCCTGGTCCGGGAAACCACTAGCAAGACCGAGGCGCTGCCGCCACGCTGGACCGGCGCCGTATCCCTATTGAGCAAGGACGATCCGATGCCCACCCTCGCCTTCGTCGTGACCCTCGGCGTGCGCTACCTGCTGGTGATCCTGTTCTTCCCGTTCAGCGCGCTGGACAAGATGCTCGGCTTCAAGGGCGCGGTCGGCCAGGCGCAGGAGGTGGTGTCCTCGCGCGCCGTGGCCTCGCTGCTGCTGCTCGCGGGCCTCTGCGTCGAGATCGTGATGCCGCTGCTGATCCTGACCGGGGTGGCCGACCGCCTCGCCGCCTTCGTCATGGCCGGCTACTGCATGCTCACCGCGCTGCTGTGGAAGCGCTTCTGGCATCCGGGCGACTTCTGGAAGGGCGGCGACAGCAAGGGGCGCGGCCTGTTCTGGGACTTCCTGAAAAATTTTTCGCTCGCCGGCGGCTTCCTGCTGATCACCTTCGGCAGCATGACGCTGGGCGGCTTCATCGCCGACCCGTTCTCGTCCACCCATCCCTACGCCAGCCACGAACAGGAGCCCGCTCCATGACCCCCTCGCCTTCTCGCCCGACGAAAGCCGGCTCTACATCGCCGCCGGCGGAAGCGCCCTGACCGGCGGCGACATCTTCCACAAGGTCGAGCCTGGCTACAGCGACGGCTTCAGCGTCGATGAGGACGGCATCTGGAGCAGCGCCGCCGATGGGATGCACTGCATCGACCCCAACGGCAAGCTGCTCGGCAAGGTCCTGGTGCCGCGGGTCATTGCCAACCTGACGTTCGGGGACCGCTGTCGCAGTCGCCTGTTTATCGGTGCTTGGGACAGGCTATACGCGATCTTCCTTAATCGTCGAGGTGTACGATGGCCGTGACAACCCTGGCCCTGGATCGGATCAGCCTGACCAGCGCCAATGCCGACGCGCTGGCCCTGTTCTACGAGAACGGCCTCGGCTTCGTGCAGACCGCGCGCAGCCGGGTGGACGCGACGCTGTACGGGCTGTCCGGGGGAGAGGCCCTGGTCGTGACGCTGGCACTCGGCGAGCAGCTGATCGAGCTGGTTCAATTCGACCAGGCGGGCGCGGCCTACCCGCAGGCACGCACCAGCTACGATCCGTGGTTCCAGCACATCGCGATCGTGGTGAGCGACATCCACGCCGCCTACCAGCTCCTGCAGCAGCGCACCACGCCGATCCCGATCAGCCTGCAGGGCCCGGTCACGCTGCCGGCCAGTTCGGGCGGTGTCACCGCGATCAAGCTGCGCGACCCCGAGCTGCATCCGTTCGAGCTGCTGCAGTTCCCGGCCGGCGCGATGCCGGCGTACTGGAGCGGCCGGGTGCCGCAATCCGGCTTTTCGCTCGGCATCGACCATTCCGCGCTCGTGGTCTCCAACACCGTGGCCAGCGTCGCCTTCTATGCCGGGCTCGGCCTTTCGGTGACGTCGGGCTCGCTCAACCAGGGTCCCGAGCAGGCATCGCTGGACGCGGCGTCCGGCGCGGTGGTGCAGGTGACCGGCCTGTCGCCGCCCCAGGCCACGCCGCACGTCGAGCTGCTGTGCTACAGCGCCCCGGTTGCGGCGCCCGCCATCGCCATAGCGGCGAACGACATCGCCGCCACCCGCCTGATGATCCGCAGCGGCAACGAGCCCGCCGCCGATGGGCTGCTGCTCGACCCGGATGGGCACCGGCTGGTGCTGGTGGCGATGCGGGGCTGGGAGCAGCGCCGGTAGCCTACTCTGAAGTAGGCTCAGCTGGCCTTGAACAGGCCCAGCTCGAGGCGCTTCCCGGTCGAGTAGTTGATCCCGCCCACGCGGCCGAGCTGGCGCACGCCGATGCCATCGGACGCGAGGCGCGCCTGGAAGGCGGCCTCGTCGCCGGTGTCGACCAGGGCCATCGCGCAGCGCCTGTCCTGCGCCAGCAGGTCGGCGGCGCCGGCCGCGTCGACCAGGTGCGTGTCGCGCCCCACCAGGAACACCAGGCTCGGCTCGCTGAACGAGGCGGAGGCCAGCACGCTGTCCGGACAGGGCTTCACCTGCGCCACCATGGCCGCGATGCGCGGGCTGAGCCAGATCGTGCCCAGGTTCGGCAGCACCACCCAGAACAGGCTGGAATAGGTGAGCAGCGCCGCCGCCGACGCGAGCGCAGCCGCACGTCGCGGCTCGCCGAGGCCCATCAGCCACGCTGCTCCAGGCACCAGCACCAGCGCCAGCCCGGATGCGAACAGCGCCGGTACCGAGAGCACGTGCTGCAGGCGCCAGAGCAGCATCGGTCCGGCGAACGCGATGCCGAGCCCGGCCAGCAGCCAGATCGCACCGTAGAGCCCGAGCAGCGCGCGGCCAGCGACCCGCCACGGCCATTGCCAGCCCTCCGGCGCGGTCAGCGCGGCGGCGGCAAGGATGGCGATGGCGGGATAGATCGGCAGCACGTAGTGCGGCAGCTTGGTCGCGATCAGCTCGAACACCAGCCAGTGCGGAATGATCCAGCACAGCAGGAAGCGCACTTCCGGCTGGTGGCGGCGCAGCCAGACGAACGGGATCGCCGCCACCGCGAATAGCGAACCGGGCCAGAACGCGATCGCGAACACCAGCAGGTGGTAGCCGGGCGGCAGCCCGTGCGCCTGCTGCCCGGACGCGACCTTGCCCAGGAAGTTGGTCCCCACCGCCTTGGAGAAGAAGCTGCCATGGCTGACTAGCCCGATCGCGATGCACCAGGGCAGCACGATGGCCAGCATCAGCGGCACCCCCCAGGCCGGGTGCAGCCGCTTCCACCAGCGCCACTCGCGTTCGGCCACGGCCAGCGCGATCGGCGTGCCGAAGCCGGGGATCAGCACCACCGGTCCCTTCAGCATCAACCCGATCCCCAGAGCCGCCCAATACAGCGCTGCCAGCCGCGTCGAGCCAGCGTCGGCATCGTCGCGACTGCGCCAGATGCGAAGCAGGGCGAACTCCGCGAGCAGCACCGTCGTCAGCAGGCAGCTATCGATGGTGGCCATGCGCGCCTCCGCCGTCATCAGCACGGACAGGGCGAGCAGCAGGGCCGCGAACAGCCCGGTCTCGGCGCCGTATAGGCTGGCGCCGATCGCCGCCGTCAGCAGCACCGAGCAGATCGCCGCGATCAGCGACGGGATCCGCCAGCCCCAGACCTGACGATGCTGCAGCGTGCCGGTGGCCGCGACAGCGGCGGCCTCCAGCCAGTAGATGCCGGCCGGCTGCAGGTAGCGCGGCTGGTCCTGGAACCGCACGTCGACATAGTTGCCGGTCTGCAGCATCTGCGCCGCAGCCTCCATGTAGCGCGGCTCGTCACGGTCCAGCGGCGGCAGCGAGGCGCGCCCGGGCAGGAAGATGGCCAGGGCGAAAGCCGCCAGGAGGGCATAGTGGCGCGTGCTGAGGCGGTTCATGCGGCTGGCTTAGAGCAGCATCGGTTCAAGTGAAATCGCTTTGCGATCCCGCTTGACCGATAAAGCTGCTCCTTCCTCGGTCAAGCGGAGCATGGTCGGATCATGCTCTGGGTGCACCACCGGCGCCGCTTAAGGCCGTGGCCGCCGGGTTCAGCTTTCGGTGACGCGGCCGGGGCGAACGGTGCGCTTCTGCAGCCACAGCACGCCGACCATGTCGCGCAGGCCGACCAGGGCGCGGTTCCAGTTGGTGTATTTGGAGTGGCCATGCAGCCGTGCCCGGTGACGCACCGGCTTGCACAGCAGGGGGTAGCCATAGCTGCCGAGCAGCGCGGGCAGGAAGCGGTGCAGCCCCTCGAACTGCGGCAGACGCAGGAACGCCTCGCGCGCGAACAGCTTCATCGGCGCTCCAGTATCCGGGCAGCCATCCCGCAACAGGCGCTGGCGCAGTCCGTTGGCAAAGCGGGTGGCGAGACGGCGCGAGAGGCTGTCGTGCCGCTTCAGTCGTATCCCGACCACCAGGGGAGCCGCGCCGTCGGCACCCTCCGCCAGCGCCAGCATCGCCGGGATCTCGTGCGGATCGTCCTGGCCGTCGCCGTCGATGGTGGCGATCCAGCGTGCCCGCGCCGCCTCGATGCCGGTATGCAGCGCCGCCGACTTGCCGCAGCGCCGATCGTGGCTCAGCACGCGCAGCTCTGGAAGCAATTCCCGGCAGGCCAGCAGCTCGGCGAGGGTGTCGTCGCTGCTGCCGTCATCGACGAAGATGACCTCGAACGGACGCAGGGGATCGAGCGCGCGGGCGATCTCGACGATGACGGGGCGGATGTTCTCGGCCTCGTTGAGCACCGCCGCCACGACGGACAGGCGCAGCGGCAACGCCACTCCCAATCAGGCCGTCGTGCGGGCCGCGAACGAGGCCGGCAGGCCGGCGATGGCGCGATCGACCAGCGCCGCATCGGCGTCGGCCGTGAGCATCGCGGCCACGACCGCATGCGCCGCCTCGCTGGCGATGGCGGCGGCGCGGCTGCGCACCTCGCCGACGGCGGCGCGCTCTGCGGCATGGATGCGGTCCTGGGCCATGCGCTCGCGACGCTGAGCGTTGGCGTCCGCCTCGCGCCTGGCTGCCTCGGTGATGCGGACCGCCTCCTGCCTGGAGTGCTCGACCATCCGCCTGGCCTCGACCATGGCGTCCTGGCGCTCGCGCCTGGCTTCGGCCAGCAGCTTCTCGGCCTCCCGCTTCAGGCGGGCGGCCTCGTCGAGGTCGTGACGGATCTTCGCGGCGCGCCCATCCAGCGTCGCCACCAGCGGCCTGAAGATCCGGCCGCCGAGCAGCGCGAAGAACAGCACGAAGGCGACGCTGTACCAGAACAGCGGCTCGTGCAGGAGGGCGTTGAAGTCCATGGTGATCCTCCGCGGCGCGATCAGGCCGCGCGGCCGGGTGCCGCATTGCCGGACAGGGCGCCATCCACGCGGGCCTCGACGAGGGCACGGTCGGCAGGCAGCCCGGTGACGCGCTCGACCAGGAGCTGCGCGGTGTCGGTCGCGACCGCACGCAGCGAGCCCATGGCACGTTGCCGTTCGACCCCGATCTGCGCCTCGGCGGCGGCAAGCTCCGCCTCCAGGCGCGCGTTCATCTCGCGCGTGCGGGCGGCTGCCTCCTCGCGCGCTTCGGCCACGACGCGATCGAGGTTGGCCTGCGCCTCTGCCGCTGCCTCACGGCGCTCCCGGCGCAGCGTCTCGACCGCACCGTCCGCCTCCGACTTGGCCTCCTGCGCCGCTTCGAGGTCGTGCTCGATCCGGCTGCGTCGCTGCTCGAGCACCGACGCCACCCGCGGCAGCGCCGAACGGCTCAGCACCAGGTAGAGCAGGAGGAAGATCACGGCTCCCCAGATCACCTGCCACTTGGTCAGCGGGTTGGCGAAATCGAGCTGCGGCATGCCGGCGGCCAGCGCACGCGGCGCCGACGCGGCCAGCATGGGCATCGCCAGCAGCGACGCCCGAATCGTTACCGCCTGCGCGCGAGACATCGTCCTGCCCCGTATCAGCCGAACAGCAGCAGGAACGCGATCAGCAGCGCGTAGAGTGCGACCGCCTCGGTCAGCGCGAAGCCCAGGATGCCGATGCCGAACACATGCGGGCGGGCCGCCGGGTTGCGCGCGATCGAGGTCACCAGGGCGGCGAAGATGTTGCCGATGCCGATGCCGACGCCAGCGAGCGCGATGACGGCCAGGCCTGCGCCGATCTGCTTGGCAGCTGCGATATCCATTGAGACTGTCCTTGTTCTGGGAGAAGGGGAGACGAGATCGGCAGAAGCGGCGCGTTCAATGCGCCACCGCCTCGCGCAGGTAGATGCAGGTGAGGATGGCGAACACGTAGGCCTGCAGCGCGCCGACCAGCAGTTCGAGCGCCATCAGCGCCATGTTGACGACCAGCGGCGCCGCACCCAGCACCGGCCCGATCAGGTGCAGGCCGCCGAGCAGGATGGTGAAGCCCGCGAACATCTCGAACATGACGTGGCCGGCGACCATGTTGGCGAATAGTCGGATCGACAGGCTGACCGGGCGCGACAGGAAGGTAAGGATCTCGATCGGCACCAGCAGCGGCGCCATCGCGATCGGGGCACCCTCCGGCAGGAAATGCCCGAAGAACTTCAGCCCCTGGCTGGCCAGCGCAACGATCAGCGCGACCACGAACACCATGATGGCCAATGCCGCGGTGACCGCGATGTGGCTCGTGTAGGTGAACGAGCCGGGGATCAGGCCGACATAGTTGCCGACCAGGATGAAGAAGAAGAGCGTAAAGACGAAGGGAAAGAAGCGCCTGCCCTCATGGCCGATCTGGTCGGACGCCATGTTGTAGATGAATTCGTAGGCGAGCTCGGCGGCGGCCTGCAACCTTCCCGGGACGATCGCGCGCGGACGCATACCGACATAGAGGAACAGCACGATCAGCAGCGAGCTGACCAGCATGTAGAGCACGGACTGGCTGACATGCAGCTGCGTGCCGAGAACGCCCAGCACCGGATGCAGCTTGAACTGCCCGAGCGCGTCGATCGTGTTCTGTTCGGCGGCCAACTTCGTCTTCCCTCCAACCGGGTCTGCGGGACCCATTAGCACCCGGCTAGGGGGGCCGTCGCCTCGCCGCTGCGGGATCCGGCGCCACCAGCCGCCAGACATTGACGATCCCCGCGATGCCGCCCAGGAACACGAACAGCACGAGGAACAGCGGTCGCGTGTGCAACCAGGCATCCAGCCCCCACCCGATCGCCAGGCCCACCACCACGGCCGCGACCAGTTCGACGCCGACCCGCATGACCAATCCGAGCGAGCTCTTGTCGAGCGCCGCATCGCTCGACGCGGCAGGATCCAGGCTGTGCCTGTTCCTGGCTTCGCTCAGCCGCTGTTCGAAGGATCCGCCGGAGTCCGGCGATCCATCCGGACCCGTCTGTTCTCTCCCTGTTTCCTGAACCACTTGTCGTTCCAGCGCCTCTGCCGAGCGCACGGGCTAGCTACCGGCCGCGCAATGACCTGTCAAGCAAGGCCATACCCTCCGTCGCGTCCAATTTCATCCCGATAAGATGATGAAATCGTTCATGCAACGGGCGCCGCCCGACGGAAATCCGGACGCCGGCCGGCTTCTCCCGCCTCGCCCGCGACAGACCACGTGACTGGCGCCTATCATCGCACGACCTCGGCTCCTCGCAGGCGGATCCAGCCCATGCCCTCAGACCAGCTCCGGATCAGGCACGCGACGGCCATCGACCTGCCGGTCCTCTCCGCCCTGATGCAACGCGCCATCACTGCCCTGCAGCGCGGCTTCCTCGACGAGCGGCAGATCGAGGCCAGCCGCGCCGTGATGGGCCTCGACACCCAGCTCATCCGCGACCGCACCTACCTCGTCGCCGAGCGGGCGGGGAGCATCGCCGGCTGCGGCGGCTGGAGCCGACGCGCCACCCTGTTCGGCGGCGACCATTTTGCCGGTCGCGACTCCGGCTGGCTGACGCCGGGGACCGATGCCGCTCGCGTACGCGCCATGTATACCGATCCCGGACAGGCGAGGCGCGGCGTCGGACGGGCGATCCTGTCCGCCTGCGAGACGGAAGCCGTCCGGGCCGGATTCACCCGCGCCGAGCTTGCGGCAACACTTTCCGGCGAGCCGCTCTACCGCGCCTGCGGCTACGTCGTGCTGGAGCGCTTCACCGCCGGAGACGGCGTGCCCCTGCTGCGCATGGGCAAGCCGCTCCCGACGACATGAGCTCCCATCCGGCGCGTGGCCGCCGCATCACGCCCACGCGCCTGCCGGTCAGCCCGCGATCTCGGTGCCGTCCTGCGACCAGCGTATATGGAAGCTGCCCTCCCGGTCGGTGCGCCGGTAGGTATGCGCCCCGAAATAGTCGCGCAGGCCCTGCAGCAGGTTGGCCGGACCCCGCGCCCGGCGCAGTCCGTCATAATAGGCCAGGGAGGAGGCGAACGCCGGCACCGCGACACCGCTCTGCACCGCCAGCACCACCACATCGCGCCAGGACTGCTCCGCCTTGAGCACCGCATCGCGGAAATAGTCCTGCAGCAGCAGGCTCTGGGCGTCCGGGTGAGTCGCGTAGCCCTCCTTGATGCGATCGAGGAAGCTCGCGCGTATGATGCAGCCGCCGCGCCAGATGGTGGCGATCAGGCCGAGGTCGAGGTTCCAGCCATACTGCTTGGAAGCCACCGTCAGCTGCTCGAAACCCTGCGCGTAGGCAATGATCTTGGAGGCGTAGAGGGCGTCGCGTATCTTGTCGATCTCCGCCTGTCCGGCCGTGCGGGTGCCGTCGGCCAGGCCGCCGCGCAACCCGCCGAGGGCCGCTTCCGCCGCCTGGCGCTGCGCCGGCCGTCCCGACAGCGCGCGCGCGAACACCGCCTCAGTGATGGCCGTGATCGGCACCCCCAGGTCGAGTGCCGACTGCGCGGTCCAGCGGCCGGTCCCCTTCTGCTCCGCCTCGTCGCGTATCATGTCCACCAGCGCCGCCTTGCTCGACGGGTCCTGCTTGCGCAGCACGGTCGCGGTGATCTCAATCAGGTAGGAGTCCAGGTCGCCGGTCTTCCAGCCGGCGAAGATCTCGCCGATCTCTGCCGCGCCGCGGCCATAGACGGTGCGCAGCAGGTCGTAGGCCTCGGTAATCAGCTGCATGTCGGCGTACTCGATGCCGTTATGCACCATCTTGACGTAGTGGCCGGCACCGTCCGGTCCCATCAGCGCGCAACAGGGCGTGCCGTCGACGCTGACCGCCATGCGGGTCACCATCGGCGCGATACGCTCCCAGGCCTCCCTGGTGCCGCCGGGCATCATGCTCGGCCCTTCCAGTGCGCCCTCCTCGCCGCCGGACACGCCCATGCCGACGAAGTTCAGCCCCTTGCCGGACACCGTCTTCTCGCGCCGGCGGGTATCCTCGAACAGCGAGTTGCCGCCGTCGACGATGATGTCGCCGGGCTCCATGTGGGTGAGCAGCCCGTCGATCACGTCGTCCACCGGCTTGCCGGCCTTGACCATGATGATGACGACGCGCGGCTTGCCCAGGCTGGCGACGAACTCGGCCACCTCGTCCGATCCGACGAAGTCGCCCTCGTCGCCGTGCTCGGCCAGCAGATGCCGCATCTTCTCGCTGGAGCGGTTATGCACCGCGACGCGAAAGCCCTTGCGCGCCGCGTTGCGCGCCAGGTTCATGCCCATGGTCGCCAACCCGGTCACGCCGATATCCGCTAGTTTGGTCACGTCATCCTCCCGTTACAATTTGTTACGCCGAAGCAGGTATCGGCTCCTGTGCCGGCCGATGCTCCTACGAGATACAAGCAGGCGAGCCGCACGGCCACCCGTCCTCAGGCCACCGGAGGCGGCCGACCATGCTCCGGCCGGCCGAAGTTGCCGCTCGAATGTGTTTTGACATAGCAACGAAATCCTTTGCCGATCGATCCGCCTGGAGTATGAGCGCTCCACTAACGGCTTGAACTGGCTGGTCAGGGACTGGATCGGCGGTTCCGTCGCGCCTATGTTAAATAGCGTTGATTTATCGTTAATAACGGTGTCGTCACGATTGTTGGCTGGAGTGTGGCAGCAGAACTGGACATCATGCTGTTGCCGTGCGCCTGGAGCATGATTGGTCCGATCACGCCCCGCTTGACCGGGAATGGAGCAGCTTTGATGCTGCCGCTAGGCTGCCGACACCTCGAACGAATGGAAGGATGAATGGTGTCGGGCATGCGGGCGATGATAGAGACGGACAGGCATCCTGAAACCATGGCCCTGTCGCGCACGCCCAAGATGCCGAGCATCTCCGTGGTGGTCTGCAGCCATGACCGGCTGCATTACGTGCGGGCCTGCATGGCGTCGCTGGCCGACCAGACGGTGGGAAGCGACGGCTTCGAGATCGTCCTGGTCGATAGCGGCTCACCCGCTCCGGTCGCCGCCGAGATGAAGCGGATCGCCGATGGGACCCCCAACGCGCGCCTGGTGCGGCTCGATGCCGCCGGCGTCAGCCTGGCACGCAACGAAGGCGCCCGAGCCGCCTCGGGCGACTATGTCGCCTACATCGACGACGATGCGATGGCCATGCCGGACTGGATCGAGCAGATCCAGATGGTCCTCGCGGAGCATGGCTGCCGCCCGGCGGTGCTCGGCGGCAAGGTGCTGCCGGTATGGGAGAGCCCGCTACCGGCGTGGTGGCCGCACTCGCTGCGCGGCGTGCTGTCGATCATCGAGCACGAGGGCGCCGGCGAATACCGCACCGACGCGGTCCCGGTGACGCTCGAACCCTATGGCGTCAACATGATCCTGCGGCGCGACGTCATGCTGCAGCAGGGCGGCTTCGCCGAAGCGCTCGGCCGGCTCGGGCTGGTGCTGCAGTCCGACGAGGAGGTGCAGCTTGCCTGGCGGCTGCAGGATGCGGGCTTCTCCGCGATCTATGACAGCCGCGTGGTGGTCCGCCACTCGATCCAGGCCAAGCGCTTCAACGCGGAGTGGCTGCTCGCGCGGCTCTACTGGCAGGGCGCCTCGACCGTCCGCACCCGCCGCCTGCTCGGGCAGGGCGCCAAGGTCCGCCGCGACTTCCCGCGCCGGTTGGTCGTCGAGGCGATCACCCTGCCCTTCACCTGGATCGTGCCGAAGCACAGCACCCGCCTGATCGGACTGCGCTGGCGCCACGCCTATGCGAGCGGCTTCACGAGGGAGACGCTGTCCTGCGGCGCGGGCAAGCGGGCGGTGCTGCTGCGTCGCAAGGAG